>OGXN01000060.1_pt1 | contig 140013 bp, 118 predicted proteins | sample 1576281 | NCBI WGS metagenome assembly OGXN01 (sample SAMEA3541494, study PRJEB24748) | human gut metagenome | biome: human gut; feature: human-associated habitat; material: faeces | place: China | collected 2012
CTGCCAGCCCCTTCAATAACGATGCGTTCAAAATTTTCATCTAAATATAAGAGGCTTTCTTTTACTTTATCAAGGGCTGTAAGGGAGTACTTTGTATGATACTCTTTAGCGCTATATACGCCTACAGGCTTACCCATTAACACCACTTGCGATGATTGATTGCCGGTAGGCTTAAGCAATACAGGATTCATCTGCACTATAGGAGCCATGCCAGCTGCTTCAGCCTGCGCTACCTGAGCGCGACCAATTTCATGCCCATCTAAGGTAACATAGGAATTGAGTGCCATATTTTGAGCTTTAAATGGACTTGTCTTATAGCCTTGTTTATAAAATATGCGACACAGAGCCGTTGCCAATACACTCTTCCCCACATTGGAGCTAGTGCCTTGGAGCATAATTTTCTTTGCCATTATATACGTACCTCCTGTGATTTTATTTCTATAGTAATGCCACTAGTTGTTAAATACACTTCGTCAGCTAAATGCGCCACCTGCTGATTTACGAGCCCTGCTATATCTCTAAAATGGCGGCTCAAAGCATTATCTGGTACAATGCCTTGTCCCACTTCATTGGTAACGAAGATTAACACTTTACCAGCCTTCTTGGTTCTTTCAACAACACTTTCTATATCTATCAATAAGGACTTAGTTAATTCATCAAGCCCTTTATTATAATTAATTTCACTCTCCTTAAGCAAAGCATTGGTTACATACATAGTTAGGCAGTCGAGCAAAATAATTTGAGCTGAACTTTCCAAGATTTCATCCCAACACTCACTTAATCTAGCATGCCGTTCAAAGGTAATCCAGCCATCTCCGCGACGCATTTGATGCTTTTTAATTCGTCCCTTCATTTCCTCATCAAAGGCCTGTCCCGTAGCCACATAGGCTTTGACAACAGCTTCTGTAGTATTGATATCTTTTTCTAAATGGTTGGCTAGTCTTTCGGCAAATTCACTTTTACCACTTCGTGCACCACCAGTGCAAAGAATTATTTTTGAATTCATATAAACCTGACTTTTCTTAATCATATAGTATATTATAAAATAAAGAAGTAAAATATGTATTACTTTTACCTCTTCTTTTTTATTTATGAGGATCTATTTATGTTAAACTTAAACCTACAAATTATGGCTACCTTATGGGAAAATACATATCGCGTAGCCGTCTATAATGAAGAACAAAACTATGTAGCTACGGCTCGTGTCATCGTATCCATCCCGTTAAGTCCAGAAGAACTACCGCCTGACGCGCCCCATGTAGAGCCGCAACTACAAGTACTTATGGAAGATTGTCTCATCCATAGCGATGAATTAATAGAATTTGAAACTATTATGGCCGCCAAACTTCGCGAGAAGTTCCAATACCATATTAACACGATGTATTTCTTTTATCCTAGTCCTGAAGATACATTAAATAAATCAAATTAAATAATAAAAGCTATGTTACTGCTTATAATAGTAGTAACATAGCTTTTTACTTATAGCTCTTCTTCTACTCGAGCTAATATATAACAGCAATCAGATAGGCGATTTAAATATTTCACATTCACATCATGCACGGCCACACCACTCTCTTTAAGACGCCAAAGAGCTCGTTCGGCACGGCGCACCAAGGTTCGAGCTTGATGTAAAAACGCTGAGCTTTTATTACCACCTGGCACAATAAACTTATTTAAAGGCTCTAGTTTTAATGCATAGTGATCCACAATATCTTCTAATTGTGAAATATAGTCTTCCGTAATCATAGGCTCCTTACCAAGGCTTGACACATCTGCCATGAGTAGCCATAAATCTTTTTCAATTTTATATATATATTCTTTGCAGTCTTCATGCTTAGCAAAGGCTCTACAAGCACCTAGCAAAGCTTGTAACTCATCAATAGTGCCATACGCTTCTACATGTAAAGACGCTTTAGAAATACGTTCGCCTGTACCTAATGAAGTTAGGCCAGTATCACCAGTTTTTGTGTAAATTTTAGTCATAAAAGCACCTCGCTTATCCATACTTACACGTAATAGTAAAATATTCAAAAAATGCAGAAAGAATATAAAAACTAAGCCCAAGTCTAGCTTGGGCTTATACTTATTAAGAACGAACTGGCATGCGTGACGCAATTTGCTTTAATTGCTCAATACGAGATTCCGTGCTCGGGTGAGTACTAAATAAATTACTCATGCCACCTTTTAAATGACTTAAAGGATTAATTATAAACATATGAGATGTTGTTTCCATTTGACTATTGCCAGCAGGTAAAGCACCATATTTTGAGTAATAATCAATCTTTGCCAAAGCCGATGCCAAGGATAAAGGTTTACCACTCATCATAGCGCCACCTTCATCAGCTAAATACTCGCGAGAACGAGAAATAGCCATCTGAATTAAGGCCGCAGCAATAGGTGCCAAAATGATAGTAGCTAACATAACGATAGGATTATTGCCACCATCGCGATCATCACTGCGTCCGAAAATGGCAAACATTTGCATCATATTGGCGATCATCGTAATAACACCGGCTAAAGTAGCTGCAATGGTGCTGATTAATGTATCGCGATGCTTAATATGTGTCAACTCATGAGCGAGTACACCTTCAATTTCATCATCTGTAAGTAAATCCATAATGCCTGTAGTTACGGCTACGGCACCATGCTCAGGATTGCGCCCCGTTGCAAATGCATTTGGCACATTGGAATCAATTACATATACTTTTGGCATTGGAAGACCACCATTTTGTGCCAATCTTGCTACCATATTGTATAAGGTAGGATTATTAGACGGGTCAACAGGTTGCGCTTTATACATGCTTAAAACTATTTTATCACTGTTCCAATAACTAATTATATTCATAGCCATGGAAATAACAAACATTGTAAGCAGCCCTGTACGGCCAGCTACAAGCTGACCAATGACCATTAACAAACCTGTCATCAAAGCCAATAAAACAGCTGTTTTTACATTATTCATTTCAGTTCTTTCCTCTTTCTTAAGAAACGACTCTATCAATAAACCATGAAATTTTTGGGCCTATCATGGTCGGAACGACAAGATTTGAACTTGCGACCTCTACCACCCCAAGGTAGCGCTCTACCAAGCTGAGCTACGCCCCGTTGTACACAAGTCACTAAATAAAGATAAATGATTTCGAGATGCTATACCCCGAAATCATTTTATATATCTATATATTTAATTATATCGTAATTAAGAAAGTTTTGCAATTTATATATACTTTGCACCTTCTGTATCAGCTTTAAGTACATAGGATTTACATCCAATTTGAGCCTCTTCAAAAACGGCCTTCATAGCCTCCGCTACTTCGTGAGCTACAGATTTTGGTGCATACGCAATTAATGTAGATCCAGAACCGCTAATCGTTGCCCCATACGCGCCTTTTTCTAATGCTGCAGCAAATACATCATCACAATGAGGAATTAAAGTCTTGCGATATGGCACATGCAAGTAATCTTCTAGGGCCACTTTTAAATACTCCAACTTATGCTGTAACAAAGCGGTGACAAATAAAGTGGCATGACTTACATTAATCGTTGCCTCATGATGATCTATTATTTTTGGCAGTACGCTACGCGCATATTCCGTCGCTACCGTCACATCAGGTACAACTACAGCAAATACTAATTCTTCCGGCAAAGGTATAGTCGTATGCAATAAGCCTGTATCATGATTTACAGCACATACTAAATTGCCTAAAATAGCAGGTGCCACATTATCAGGATGGCCTTCAATTTCATTAGCTAATACGAGCAAAGCTTCAGCCTTTAAAGGCTCTTGTAACATCCTATTAGCTAATAATAGACCAGCTACAATAGCTGTTGAACTACTACCCAGACCACGAGAGGGCGGTATATCTGAATGACTCTCTACATGACCATATTTAGGCACTACCTTAGCAGCCTTAAAAACATAGTCCATGGCTTTTCCCACCAAATTTTGACTCTGATCTTCTTTTTCTAGTAAATCAGCATCAAAACCTGAGAAGGAATACGTATTTTCCTTAGCCTCTTCATCATAAGTAAAAGTAAATGTATTATATAATTCTAATGCTAGGCCCAAAGAGTCAAAACCAGGACCACAATTAGCACTAGTGGCAGGGACTTGAACTACTATTTTCTCCATTGTCCCTCCTATTCCGCCATGATGCGGATAACACTACCAATCTCACGAACAACGCGTAAATTTTTAAACGCATTAATAACATTCATAATATAAGCCTGTGGGCACACTGATGTAACAATCGCTAAAGTAGCCGCTTTTTCACTTTCATTACGCTGGATAACCGATTGTACAGAAATACGTTGCTCCGCTAATTTAGACGCAACTTTAGCTAATACACCTGTGTTATTAGCTACTAATAGACGAATATAATAGGATGATTCTATTTTGCCTGGTGCATATAAATTCTTGTCCGCATAGTAATACGAAATTAATTGCCCGGTTTGGTTTGTCACCACATTTTTAGCAATTTCCATAATATCGCTAACTACTGAGCTACCAGTAGGTAAACTACCTGCCCCACGACCATAGAACATAGCATCATCAATGCCATTACCTTTGACATAGAGCGCATTATAAGAACCGCGCACGGAAGCGAGCGGATGATGGCTATCAATAAAGGCAGGATGAACATTTAAGGATATGCCCTTCTTAGTTTCTTTCGCAATACCTAAAAGTTTAATAGTATAGCCAAATTCCTTACCAAAGGCAATGTCAGTAGCATCAATGCTGGTAATCCCTTCGCAATTTACATCGTCAAAAAATAATTTACGATTAAAGGCGATAGAGGATAAAATAGCAAGCTTACGCGCTGCATCATAACCTTCCACATCGGAAGTAGGATCGGCCTCCGCAAACCCCAACGCTTGTGCTTCCTTTAATACTTCCTCATAGCCGGCGCCTTTTTCTGTCATATTAGAGAGAATAAAATTCGTCGTCCCATTTAAAATACCAATGAGCTCGGTAATTTTATTGCCCCCTAATGATTCATACAAAGTACGAATAATAGGAATGCCCCCTAGAACACTAGCCTCATAGCGCAAATCTACATTGTTTTTACTAGCTAAATCGAGCAAATATGGCCCTTGATCAGCTAATAAATCCTTATTGGCTGTGGCTACATTCTTACCTGCTGCAAGGCATTGCTCCACACATTGAGCCGCAAAATCAGTGCCCCCCATGACTTCCACTACAATTTGAATCGACTCATCGTTAAGAATCTCCTGAAAGTCTGTAGTAAAACTAGTCTCATTGGCTAATTCATACTCTTTATATTTATCTACATTGCGCACAAAAATGCGCTTCACCTTTATAGCGACTCCCGAACGATTGGCAATGAGCTCTTGGTTCTTCGTCAAAAGCTCATATGTGCCTTGCCCTACTGTTCCGAAGCCCAATAAAGCTACATTAACTTGATCCATCATGTTCCCCCGTTTTTGAAAATCTCTCTTCATGCTCTACTGCATATGGTCATTATAAATAATTATGCTTGACCTAAAATCTCAACTTTTAAAATACCGCGAATAGAGCGAATACTATCTAATACATCTTCTAAAGAGCAAGATAGGTCCTTTGTTTCAAAAGCAATGGTTACATTGGCAATACCTTGAAGAGGAATATCTTGATTAATAGTTAAGATACTGCCATTGCTTTCTGCAATAGCTTTTAAAATATTGGATAGCATACCAGACTCATTTGACATAGAGATAGTAATAGATACAATCTTGCCTTGAGCAATTTCATAGAACGGGAATACATAATCTTTGTATTTATAATATGCAGAACGACTTAAATCCATGCGCTCAACAGCTTCATTAATAGTTTTTGCTTCCCCTAATTTTAAAATCTCTTTTACTTTAATTGTCTTTTTAATCGCTTCAGGAAGAATATCTTCTTGTACCAAATAAAATTTGTCTTTCTTTAGTTTAGCCAATTTGTTTGCCTCCTTAATCTTCTTTATGTTCGTCAATTTCGCCAGCTAAAAAGCGATGACCATAAAGGGTAAATACAGAATACATGCCAATAAAAAATGGCACATACTCTGCCACGATTCGCCAGCCCACTGCAACAAGGCCTACTGTGCCAGCAGGTAAGAAATCTGTGAATAGATAAATAAATAAACCTTCGGCAACACCTGTGCCACCTGGTGTAGGCGCAAAATACAAAATTAAATTTAATAAAATCATGCGATTGAGGATATCCACAATCGGTATATTAATAGTAAAGGCCCACATAAGTGCAGGCGCAATACCATATAAAAACAATAAACTTAAACCAGATTCAATAAATACAATGAGTGATTGAAATGGTTTCGCATATAATAAGCCCAATCCTTCATTTAATTCTGTAAGCTTAGATAACCAAGCCTTAGGATCGCCTTTCTTTAACCGCGTTGCGCCTAATAAAACAAGGCGCTTCATATAACGCGTACGCAGTACATACAGCCCTATAATGGTACAAAGAACCATCAGTAAGGACAATTGAAGCAAAGTTTCATTTGAAATATATGGAATTGTTATGGAACCATGTAAGAAAATAATAGGCAACATAACAATTAAAAAGAAAATGGAAAACACAGTGCGCACTAATACGATGGGCGCCCCCTTAATAATGGGAACACCATAACTTTTCAAAATAAGCATTTGCGCTATAGCTCCACCGCTAGCACCAGGGGTTAACATGGCCATAAAATAATTGCCAAAAATAACCCTCAAAATAGCTTTTATAGATAAACTATAGCCCCCCATTTTGACTAAACGCTGTAAACGCTTCCCATCAAAATACATTCCTAGTGACAAAGCCAACGCAGCCAATAATAGAGATGATGCATTAAATGTATTAAGCGTCCGCAAGGATTCCATATCTATAGTGAAATAAATTGTTAGCCCAGAAATAAGCAATAACAAAGTGGCTAGTAAAAGCCCACGTTTTATTAGCTTACTCATTCACACTCTCCATAATTGAGGAGTCGAATTTCATGAGCTCTTATAAACTCTTTTACAACTGGCGAACACATGGAATACAATTCACTTTCCCAATGATAGCCCCAATTAAACTCTTTTTCTAGAACCGAGTCCTTGGCACCTGGATGGGTCATAATCTCATGGCTCCCACGCGTTTTTGCCACACGCCCTAATATTTCTAGAAGGCGTTCTTCATTTAAGTGACCACCACTCATCATGCCCCAGAAATAACGAGGTGACCAAATGCCATGACGACTTGTGAAGGTGTACGCATGATCTGCCACTTCAGCAAGCCCTACTTTACCAGCAAAACGCCCCCATTGGGTAATACCATTGCGGAAAAATTTATCTTCTGCGGGAATGCGCATTTTTTTAATGCCGTATTTTTTTAATAAAGTCACCATAATCGGCGTGATTTGTGGCAATACATGAAGATGTTGATGACCATCTACATGGGTAATGTTCAAACCACTGGACATGATTTTTTCAAATTGTAAATTTAATTCATGATATACTTCTTGGAAATTAATTTGCCCTGTAGCTGCCTTTTTCAAAAAAGCTGGATAGGACTCTACAAACTTGCCATTTTCCAATAAAGAAGGTACCTTATGAGGTTCACTAAGTGGCGGTAATCCCCCTACTAGGGCCGTGTGAATACCTATTCCTAGTTCAGGCAAATTCTTGGCAGCTGCTACAGCGCCATCAAAATCATAGCCATTGGCAAGCAAAGAAGTGCTAGTAATAATCCCTTCCTTATGACCATGAACAATGCCTTTATTTACTTCTTCATGGAGACCAAAGTCATCTGCATTAACTATTAATCGAATCATAATTTTTCTCTTTTCTGTTTACGCTCACACTTTGAAGTTATATTTAATTGTAACATATGTCTACTCACAGTGTATAGGCTTTTTTATCTATTTTTATTGATTTGAGCCCATACTTCTTTTTCTATCCGTTTAACCGGTTTTTCTAATACTTTACCAGCTTGTACAAGATCTTCATACTCTAAGGTGCTATTCACACATTCACCACCATAATAAGCTGATTTAATGTGAATTACATGACCTTGGTAGTTTACTTCTTCAAACTTGCGCTCTAACACAGAACGCTGTACTGGAAAATAACGAAAACCGATGGTAGTTGTGTTTTTAAAAATATAGGCCTCTACGCGTTCAAAAGCCGCCCCACTGCAAAGCACTGAAAGCTTTATAGCAGGACGCCCTTTTTTCATAATAATTGGCGTAAGCCATGCATCGAGAGCACCACATTCTAAAATAGCTTCTAAAATGTAAGAATAATGCTCAGGATTCATATTATCAATATTAGCTTCAATTTGAACTATTGTATCTTTAGACACTGTTTGAAAGTCTAAACTATGTGAAAATAATTTGTCTCTTCCCTCTTGTTTTACAGTTTTGTCCTGTATATCCAAACGTTTCACCCCTATCGCTGACTATTAATCATATGAGCCAAACGACCAGCACCAAAACCATTGTCAATATTCACTACACCGACGCCGGCGGCACAGGAATTTAACATACTTAATAATGCTGCTAACCCTTGAAAGCTTGCACCATAGCCTACGGACGTCGGTACTGCCACCACTGGTTTATTTACTAAACCACCAACTACACTAGCTAAGGCTCCTTCCATACCAGCAATTACAATAACTACATTAGCTGATTGAATCTCTTCTAAACGATCAAATAAACGGTGAATCCCCGCCACACCTACATCATAGATGCGACTTACTGTATTGCCCATCAACTCTGCTGTTAAGGCTGCTTCTTCAGCTACTGGCACATCACTAGTACCAGCTGTTATAACGGCTATAGTACGATCTCCATTTTTTAAAGACCACTCTTCTTTAGAATAAATAATGCGACTGACTTCATCGTATTCTAAGCTAGGTATAGAAGATTTCAACGCATCATAAATACTTTTGCGCGCTCTTGTGCCCATAAAAAGGCTATAATGAGCCGCTAATTCTTTAAAAATAGCAATGCATTGCTCATCAGTTTTGCCTTCACAGTAGACTACTTCTGGAAAGCCTTGCCGTTTAGCTCGATCTAAATCAAGAACCGCCTCATTATACTTCATTTTTGTCACACTCTCTTATTGCATAGAAACACAAAGCAGCTGCTACGCTTAAATTCAAAGATTCAATGGGACCATACATGGGAATGGTAATTTTTTTGTCTGCTAAAGCCATCCATTGGGGGCTAATACCGCGCCCCTCATTGCCTAACATAAGAACTGCCGGCATTGCATAGGACGTATTATAAATAGAGCTAGCCTCTTCTAAGGCTGTTCCGTAAATAGTCACACCTAGACTAGCTTTCAACTCCTCTACTTGGTCAATTGCAATCGATTCAAAGATAGGAATCTTAGTAATGGCGCTCATAGTGCTGCGAACTGTTTTCTCATTATAAGGATCTACACTGCCTTTTGTCAAAAAGATAGCCTTAACACCAGCAGCCACTGCCGTTCGGATGATTGTGCCCAAGTTGCCCGGGTCTTGCACTTCATCAAGCACTACATATATGGGAGCTAAAGAGACTCCCTTATGTAGTGCTTCTCTTTCGGAAGCTAAAAATGCATTAAAATCTAGGGGTGATTTTTTAACTATAGCAATAATCCCCTGCCCGTGAACTGTATTTTCAACGAGATGAAATAAATCCGACTTCACTTCATACACGGCAATGCCTAATGTAGCAGCTGTTTCAGCCACTGCTTGCACCTCTGGAGAAGCAATTTCATTGATAAAAATCTGACTCACTAGCCCCGTTGATATCATATCATTCACCGCGCGAAGGCCTTCAGCCAAGTAAGAGGCGTGAATTGTGCGATATTTCTTCTTTTGTAATGATTGCGCTAGTTTAAGCATGCGACTCTCTTTTGAAGTAATTCGTTCCATCTTGTCACCTCCTTGACTGACACACACCTGAGCAATAAAGATAAAGCTTATTATATCATAAGCAAAGTTTTATTGTTGGACTAAAATCTAATTAAATTATAAACGCTCCCAATTATTCCGTACAGATGTAAATAAAGCGCTTTTTACAAAATAAACCACCTATATAGTCTTGGCTGACCAAAGCTTATGGAATTCGCCATTTTGATGGATTAACTCATTATAATTGCCACGCTCTACAATGCGACCTTTTTGTATTAAATAAATCATATTAGCTGAGCGAATAGTAGATAATCTATGGGCAATACTAATAATAGTCTTTTCACCGCGAATAGATTCGATGGACTCTTGAATTAACCCTTCCGTATGACTATCTATATGCGCTGTCGCTTCATCAAAAATCAATACCTGTCTATCCCTTACTAATACACGAGCCATAGCTAACAATTGCTTTTGACCTGTAGAAAGCAAGGAGCCTAAATAGCCTACTGGCGTATCATAACCTTGAGGCAATCGCTCTATCATGGCGTGAAGATGAGCCTTTTGGGCCGCTTCTATTAATGCCTGTTCACTTACCTCGTCATCGTAGAGAGATAAGTTCTCCCGAATAGTCCCTTTAAATAAATGGCTGTCTTGGAACACATAACCCATCACTTCTCGCAAAACAGCAGGTGCATATTGTGTAGTATCATATCCATTGATTCGGATAGTCCCCTTAGTTGGCGTGTAAAATCCCATGAGTAAAGACATGAGCGTCGATTTACCGCCCCCTGAAGGCCCTACAATACCAACAAATTGTCCCCCTTCAATAGTTAAATTAATATCTTCTAATGCATAAGACTCTGAATTATCATAGGAAAACCACACCTGGTCAAATTCAATCGTCTTAATGACTTTTAGCTCTTCTGGTATTACAACAGCCTCAATATCTGTATCAGCCACTTCATTAATAATAGGAACTAGTCGTTCAGCGCCTGCTAACGCACTTTGCAAATTGCTATATTTTTCTGAAATCTCTTTTATAGGAGTGAATAATTTATTCATATATTGCAAGAAGGCAAACACAGTCCCTGCTTCTATGACAGTATCAAACCAATTAGTGAAACTAAAAATAGCAATCATAATTACAAATACTAAAGCATCCACAATCGGTCTAAAAATAGCAAAGGTTTTCACTTCAAATAAACCAGCCTCTAAAAACTCCTTGCTAATCTTATCATATTGTTTAGCCATAATGCGCTCGCCTACATAAGCTTTTATAATGACTATAAAATTGAGCATCTCTTGCACCGATGTATTGGAAGCAGCTAATTTAGTGCGAACACCGCGAAAGGCTTGACGTGCATAGATTTGGTACACATAAATAAGCACGCCCATAAGAGGAATTAAAAAGGTCACCATAATAGCCAATTTTACATTCAGCATATACATAGATATTAAAATACCTATAATCATAAGCACACTGCTACCTAATTTTAACACTACATCAGTATATAAGGTGCGCAATGATTCCGTGTCATTCGTTACGCGAGTCACTAAATTGCCAATGGGAAGTTCACTAAAATGAGCTGGTGTACGAGCAATAATCTTGGCAAATACAGTATTTCGTATTTCAAAAATAATGTTCTGACCAAATTTCTGCAACATAAAACTGTGGATGAACATGGCAAATATGCTAATCAATATGGTGCCAAAGTAAAGACCTGCATATTGAATAATAAGACCTAAGCTCTTAGCCGAAAAAGCTGTATCAATAACAGTTTTAATAATCCAAGGACGAAGTAAATCAAGGCCTAAGGCTAATAGTAAAAAGCTAGCTGCCACCAGTAATAAGACTAAGTGTGGCTTTATATATTCACCTAAACGTTGCAACATTAAAATGTCCTTACTCTGTGTTAAGGCTACTTCTTCTTGCACTTTATATGTACTACTATGCTGCTTACTCAAGACCTTCACCTCCTTCGATTTGCTTAGCATATAATCTGTAATATTCGCCCTTATTAGCCAATAAAGCTTCATGAGTTCCCGACTCTACAATGGAGCCCTCTTTAAACACAATGATGCGATCAGCATCGCGCAAAGCTTCTAAGCGTTGCGATATGAAGAGCAAGGTCTGTTTGCGCCCTGACCTTAGGGTACTAATGATAGTGGAGGCGCTAAACGCATCTAAAGCTGAAAAACTATCGTCTAATAATAAATACGGCGCATTTTTATAGAGTCCACGAGCAATGTTAACACGTTGCTTTTGACCACCAGATAAATCAGTGCCCCCTTCTTTAAGGCGCTTGCTGGCCGGTTGAAGACGCTCATTTAAATCTCGTGTCAAAGCAGCGCGCTCAGCTGCTGCTTGAAGTGTTAGATTATGCTCTGAAGCCTCACCAAAGGCAATATTCTCCCCTATAGTGGTCCCCAGCAGATAACTTTCTGGTGGCACATAGGCAATGGAGCGACGCACCACTTCTAAAGGAAGGTGGGATATATCCTCATCATTAATGTAAATGGATTGACTGGGAATTTCCTCTAAGCGTAATAACAATTTAAATAAAGTAGATTTCCCAGAGCCTGGTCCGCCAACGATACCAATAAATTCGCCGGGTTTTACAGTCAAATTTACATCCTTTAAAATTGGTTCCTTCGTATCTTCATAAGTAAAATGTAAACCTTCAATGCGAATATCACTTAAAGGTAACATGCGATTATCCTCCCCTACAGCTTCTTCGGGAAGCATGAGGAAGTCATAGATTCTATCTAAAGAAGCCAAACCTTTTTGTAAAACAGAAGCCAACGAACCTATGCCCATAATTGGCCCAATAATGAGCAATAAATAGCCATTAATAGCTACAAAATCCCCCACTGTAAGTTCATTTCGCAAAATCAAAGTGCCACATACATAGATGGCGATGGCATAACAAAAAAATGGTGCAATATAAGTTAGAGGCGCTAGTATAGAGTCCAATAGAGCCACTTTCATATTTTTGGAGTAATTGGTTTTATTAATTTCCATAAAGCGATGTAAGCTTCGCACTTCACGGTTAAAAGCTCTAATAATAGGCATACCTAAAAAAAGCTCTTGCGCAAATTCAGTTAAATCACTATATGTATTTTGCGCTTCTCGCTGTTTAGCGCGCATGCGACGACTAACAAATAACATGGCCACCATAACAAAAGGCATAGGAGATAAAATAGTAGCCGCCAATGATAAACTAATAGAATTAGATACTAAAATAAAGGCACAGATGCCAAAGAAAATGGCATCCACTAAGATCATCACACCTAACCCTAACGAAACGCGCAAAGATGTAACATCATTGGTCATTAAGGCCATAACCTTACCTGGACCATTCTTTTCATAATACCCCGTCTTTATGTATAGGGCATGGTCAAATAATCTCCGGCGCAATAAGAATTCAAAACGCCGTATAGACCCTAATAGTAAATGGCGCGAAGCAAATTTTAAAATGGTCACCACTATGCCCAACACAAAAAAGTACCCTATATAGGTAGTTAGTCCTTCTCTACCATAATATAAGGTGCTAATTGCTTCACCAGTTAATTTTGGTACATATAAAAATAAAATATCGATGATAATCATCAATAAAACCCCCAGTAAATACACAGGCCCATAGCCTCTGAAAAACTGGGAGAAAATACGCAACTTTTTCATAGTTACTCCTAATATAAAAGATACCCATAAATTAAATAGGCATATACTTATATGCAATGGTATACATCGTCTTAAACTATAAATTATATGAGAAAATCAGTACAATCTGTATTAATCGAAAATTGACGATTTATTATACTATTTTATCATAAAGCCCTTAAAAGTAAAAATTAGTAAATATCGAATTTTTTTAATTTACTGTTTTACTATTATCCTTCAACATGCTATACTTGTTTATGTAAGAGAGAAATCTCATCCAATCTTTTTGTATTCAATCAATCATTCATTAGGAGGTTAATGAAATGGAAAAACGTACTGGTGTGATTACATTTTTAAATAATCCAATGACTCTTGTTGGTAAAGAAGTTAAAGTTGGCGAACAAGCTCCTGACTTTACTCTATTAGATAATGATTTACAAGCAAAAACTTTAAAAGATTACGAAGGTAAAGTAAAAATTATTTCCGTAGTACCTTCCCTTGATACTGGCGTTTGTGATGCACAAACTCGTCGTTTCAATGTAGAAGCAGCTAAACTTTCTGACGATGTAGTGATTTTAACTGTGTCCATGGACCTTCCATTCGCGCAAAAACGTTGGTGCGGTGCAGCTGGCATTGACAAAGTGGTTACACTTTCCGACCACAAAGAAGCAAGCTTCGGTACTAACTATGGTTTCTTAATCGAAGAACTTCGCCTTTTAACTCGCGGTATCGTAGTTATCGGCAAAGACAATAAAGTAGCTCATGTAGAATATGTTCCTGAAGTAACTCATGAAGTTAACTTCGACGCTGCTTTAGAAGCTGCTAAAAAATTAGCATAAGCTAATACATAATAATAGTTACACTAAACTGAATAATCACAGTTAAAGAAAGGCTGTAACGTCTAGGACTCATCCTATGGCGTTACAGCCTTTTTGCATTACTTATTCACACAATTTATTTCATAAAAATTTGACTATGTTTCATCACTTCATGACGTAAATGCTCTTCATCAATAGTCAATAGCTCGCGATCTTTCATAAGCACTTTGCCAGCTACGATAGTTGTTACAGCATCAGAGGAATTCGCTGCATATACTAGAGAAGCTACATCATTATAGCGCGGTAGCCAATGCATGCCAGTTACATCATATAGAACGATATCTGCCCGATAGCCTTCTTTAATTAAACCTAAATCATTATAATCTAATACCTTAGCACCTTCCACAGTACCTAAAGCTAAAGCTGTATGAGCAGGAATTACCTTAGGATCATAATGAGTAGCCTTGTGAAGCATAGCAGCTAAACGCACCTCTTCTAACATATCAGCATTATTATTGCTAGCTGAGCCATCAGTGCCAAGGCCTACTGTAATTCCATGTTCTAATAAAGCTGGTAAATTAGCAATCCCGCTGGCTAATTTTAAATTAGACTGCGGATTATGAGCTACTCGTACATCTTTTTCTTTCATGATAATCATGTCATTATCAGTCAAATGCACACCATGGGCCGCTACACAACCTGTATCAAATACACCTAAATCATTGAAGTGAGCAATTGGTGTTTTACCTGTATTCTTAATCACTTCATCGACTTCAGTTTTAGTTTCGCATAAATGCACATGAATCTGCGCGCCGAGCTCATGAGCTAAATTCATTACCTTTTTCATGTACTCATCTGGGCAAGTATATGGCGCATGAGGTCCTAACATAACTTTAATGCGATGATCTTCAAAACCATGCCAAGTATTATACAAATGACGACTCTCATCTAAAGCCGCAGCAGCTGTTGGGGCTACCCCTGCCATGCCACGAGATAATACAGCGCGAATCCCCGTTTCTTTTACAACATTAGCAGTATCATCCATGAAAAAGTACATATCATTAAAACATGTCGTACCAGAACGCAACATTTCGGCAATCCCTAATTGAGTGCCAATTGTTACGAGTTCATCGGTTAATTTAGCTTCTGCCGGCCAAATCGCATTGGATAACCAATCCATAAGCTCCAAATCATCAGCATAATTTCTAAATAAACCCATGGCAATATGAGTATGCGTATTTACAAAGCCTGGTGCAGCAATTTTGCCAGTACCATCTAAAACATACTCCGCCTCTTTTACGGCTTCATCAATTAGCTTTTTCCCCGCTTCTGTACTTGCCTCTTCAGTGCTAATAATGCGCTTAATATATCCATTATCTAATAATAAAGTGGCATCTTTAATCATAACACTATCAGCGCCTAGATACTCACCTGTAATACAATCAATGTGGCGAATGACAACTTGATCCATTGGCCAGCTCCCTTCTATATAAATGAAAATTTAAACTTTAGTTAACTGTATGCAAATAATCATATTGTTCCTGAGTTAATGTGTCTAAATCATAGCCCATGGAGTTCAATTTTACTTTGGCTATGCGTTCATCTAATTCATGTGGCAAAACGTGAACCGCAGGCTCCATAGTGGTGCCGTGGTCTAGTAAATATTCTGCAGCCAAAGCCTGCATAGCAAAAGAAAGATCCATAATTTCTGCAGGATGTCCATCACCAGCCGCTAAATTCACTAAACGACCACCAGCCAATAAATAAAGCGTACGGCCATCAGCTAACGTATAGCCTTCAATATTTTTGCGGACATTACTATGAGATACAGCTACTTCCGCTAATTCTACACCATTTACTTCGCAATCAAAATGACCTGCATTACACATAATAGCTTGATCCTTCATTACTTCGTAATGCTCTTTGCGAATTACATCTTTACAGCCTGTAACAGTAATAAATATGTCGCCAATAGGAGCCGCTTCAATCATTGGCATCACTTTAAAGCCATCAAATACAGCTTCAATCGCTTTAATTGGATCTACTTCTGTAACAATAACATGTGCGCCTAAACCTTTAGCGCGCATAGCTACACCTTTACCGCACCAGCCATAACCTGCCACCACTACATTTTTACCAGTTACTGTTAAATTGGTAGTACGCATGATGCCATCCCAAACAGACTGGCCTGTGCCATAGCGATTGTCAAATAAATATTTACAGTACGAGTCATTTACTGCAATCATAGGGAAAGAAAGTTGCTTAGCATTAGCTAATGCATGAAGGCGATGAACGCCAGTTGTAGTCTCTTCAGAGCCACCGATGAGGCGTTCTTTAGCATCCTTTCGCGTAGTATGCAATAAATTAACTAAGTCACCACCATCATCAATAATAATATGTGGTTTATGGTCTAAGGCTTTATTTAGAAACATAAAGTATTCTTCTTCGCTGCAATCATGCCAAGCGTATACAGTAATGCCCATATCCACTAACGCAGCGGCTACATCATCTTGTGTTGAAAGAGGATTAGAACCTGTCACAATTACATCGGCGCCAGCTTCTTTTAAAACAGTAGATAAGTACGCTGTCTTTGCTTCTAAATGAACACTGACTACTACAGTTTTTCCTTCAAATTTGTGACTTCCTTTAAACTCTTCTCGCAAGCTATTTAAGGCTGGCATAAAATTAGCTACCCATTCAATCTTTTTACGACCTTCAGGCGCTAAATTAATGTCTCTAATTAATGATTCCATGTATATCCTCTTCTTTCTATTTTTATATAAAGCATTCATTTTATATAAAACAATAATTTTATATAAATCACTCATTTTATATAAATCACTTAGACTATGTGATGAATGTTAGTTACTGTACATTCATCATAAAGCCTATAAACGCTCTACTAGTCAGTAATCAGCTTTTTCAATTTCCCAATGGATTCCGTAAATGGCGGCTTTAGTACACCTTCTTCAGTAATAATAGCTGTAACTAACTCATGAGGTGTAACATCAAAAGCAGGATTTAGCACCTCAATGCCCTTTGGTGCAGTTTGAGTGCCACCAAAATTCATCACTTCTTCTGGCGCTCGCATTTCAATAGGAATCTGACTGCCCTCTTCTAAGCTAAAGTCAAAAGTACTATATGGTGCTGCCACATAAAATGGTATATTGTGCGCCTTAGCCAATAAAGCCACCCCATAGGTACCAATTTTATTTGCCACATCCCCCTTAGTTGTGATGCGGTCAGCACCGACAATAACAGCGTCAATAAGACCTTGCCCCATAGCATAGGCCGCCATATTATCGGTCAGCAAAGTAACAGGGATGCCATCTTCGTGTAATTCAAAAGCTGTTAAGCGCGCCCCTTGAAGTAGCGGTCTCGTCTCATCAGCATAGACACGCTCTAATTGTCCTTCCTTGTGAAGCTCCCGTACAACACCTAAAGCTGTACCAATACCGGCTGTAGCTAAAGCACCAGCATTGCAATGCGTCAAAATGCGCACATGTTGCTGACCTTCAAATAGTTCTGCCCCTGCTTTAGCCATGCGAATATTGAGCTGTAAGTCTTCATGTTCAATTGCTTGCGCCTCTGCTTCAATCATAGAAAGCGCCGCTGTAATAGACTCAGCAGGTACTACCACATTAGTCACTACGCGGTCTATAGCCCAGGCTAAATTAATAGCTGTTGGCCGGGTGGCACGCAATTCATTTGCGAATTCTAAAAATAGAGATTTTTCCGTAATAGCGCGGTCTTCTAAAGGACATGCCTGCTTAATCACTGTAGCTTGCACTTCCTTAGCAGCTAAAATAAGTCCATACGCAGCTGCCACGCCAATAGCTGGAGCTCCTCTTACGCGGAGCATCTTAATGGCCTCAGCCACTTCTCGCCAATCAGTACAGTAAATATATACTTCCTCCGTAGGAAGTTTTGTTTGATCCAATAAAATTAATTCTTTGCCAGTCCACTCTATGCTTCTCATAACAAATCACCGTCGGCCCCTAAAGCAGCTTTAAAACCACCGTATTCAGCTAAGCGATGATGAGCTGGTAAATCTTCATTCGGATCTATTTTCTCTATCGTGCGAAGAATGAGCGCTTTAAATTTGTCACTTAATTCTTGCATAATATCTAACACTTCTTGATGAGTTAATTCTGTAGGTGAAATACCTGCTGCAAAATTGGTAACCATGGAAATAGTGGCATAAGCAATTTCTGCTTCACCAGCTAACACGACTTCTGGCACATTGGTCATGCCCACTGTATCAGCGCCAAATTGGCGATACATTTTTATCTCTGCTGGTGTTTCAAAGCGCGGCCCTTCAGTGCACACATAAGTGCCACCATTGTGAATATCAATGTTTAGTTCATTCGCTGCGTCCTCAATAGCCTGACGTACTTCTGGAGAATATGGGTTCCCTACGCCTAAATGAACTACTTTTTTGCCATTTCCATCAAAGAAAGTACCTTCACGGGCTTTTGTAAAATCTAAAAATTGGTCAATTAATACAAAATGACCTGGTTTATAATCAGGATTTAATGAACCTACAGCAGTAGTCGATACAATAACTGTAACGCCTAATTTCTTCAAGCCCCAAATATTGGCACGATAATTAATTAAATGTGGCGGAATCGAATGACCGGCCCCATGACGAGCTAAAAATATAACTTTTTTGCCCTTATAGGACCCTTCAGTATACGCAATATCTCCATAAGGAGTAGTCATTGTTTTTGCTTCAATATTTTCAAACATAGACGGATCATACACGCCAGTACCACCTATAACTGCTATTACACCCATTATGTCACCTCTTTATATATAAAAAGAAAAAAATTCTCCAGGGCAAGCCTGGAGAATAAATACCTTATGTTATAAACAATATATTGTTACTAAAAATAACTAGCAATTTTGTAAATGCTACAAATCATAAGTCATATCCATAACTATATATGTGCTATAAGGCTTGTCTATTATATTGTACCATATTCTTAATGAAAGCGTTACTCATTACTTTATATGAATCGACTAGAATTTATAAAGAAATAAGATAAAAGTTTAATCGTTTAAATTAACTTTTTAACCCTTTTGCTTCTTCAAAAATAGCCTTTAATTCATCTTGACTGAAATGATACTTTTCATTGCAATAATGACAGACTAATTCAGTTTGTTCATCTTGAAGCAAATCTTTTTTATCTTCATCACGTAAAGTCATAAGAATACTTTCAAAGCGTTCACGACTGCAAGTGCACTGAAAATGTACATCGCCTTCATACACCTTCTCAATAGTAAAACCACAAAGAACGCGCTCTACCAAGCCTTCACCATCTGGATGAGCTTCTAAATACTTAGAAATAGGGCCTAATTCATTAATATTAGCTTCCACCTGTGCTAAGGCTTCATCTGTAGCATCAGGTAAAGCTTGTACTAAAAATCCGCCAGCAGCTTTAGTCGTGTGATCTGTATCTACTAAAACACCAAGGCTAATAGTTGCTGGGATTTGCTCTGATGTATATAAATAATAAGCTAAGTCTTCTGCAATTTCACCACTTTGAATAAGGCTTTGAGATGTATAGTCTTGGCGCAATTTAGTGAAACGCGTCACCTTTACATCTCCATGATGACCTACAGCGGCGCCTACATCTAATTTACCAGCATACTTAAGAGGTACCTCTACATGAGGATTATCTACATAACCACGGACTGTATTATTGCTAAACGCATCCACATGAATCACCCCTAAAGGGCCATCCCCTTGAATCCGTAAACTTACATTTTCATCATTTTTAAAATCTCCATCCATTAATAGGGCCCCTGTCATAGAGCGACCTAAAGCAGCTGTAGCAACAGAACTCAACTCATGACGAACTCTTGCTTCTTCCACTGTATCTCTTGTTACAGCTACAGCCATACGCACACCTTCTTTGGTGGTATAGCGACAAATTGTATCCATAAAAACTCCTTACCACTGTATTAATAGATTACTTAAATCTGTTCAATTAAATTTACCATTTCAATAGCGCCCATAGCACAATCGAAACCTTTATTGCCCGCTTTAGTGCCAGCTCGCTCAATAGCTTGTTCAATATTTTCTGTAGTCAATACGCCAAACATTACTGGCACGCCAGTTTCTAAGCTAATATGAGCAATACCTTTAGACACTTCACTACATACATAATCATAATGAGTTGTAGATCCACGGATAACTGCACCTACACAAATAACGGCATCATATTTACCACTAAGAGCTGCTTTTTTTGCAATTAAAGGAATTTCGAATGCACCTGGCACCCAAATCGTCGTAATATCTTCTTCTTTTACATCATGACGAAGCAACGCATCCATAGCGCCACCAATTAATTTAGATGTAATGAACTCATTGAAGCGTGAACCAATAATTGCAAAACGCTTACCTGTGCCTAATAATTTACCTTCTCTAATCATTATATGCCTCCAATTTTAATTTCTGATCTTTTAATTTCTAATCTTATAATTTTTAAGATTGTAATTTTCTAATCGTCTAATTTAAAAATACTATTCATATGTTCAAATTATTCGTGCTTTATTCGCCCTTAGTATAAATGCCCCATTTTTTCTTTCTTAGTCTGTAAATACGATGCATTAATACTATTGGCCTTAATAATAACAGGGACCCGTTTATTCACTTCAATGCCCCAATGTTCTAAACTTGTTTTCTTTAAAGGATTATTGGTCAATAATTCCACACTCTTAATGCCTAAGAAACGAATAATTTGCGCTGCTAAAGAATATTCACGCATATCTGGTGGGAATCCTAATTTTACATTTGCCTCTACTGTATCTAAGCCCTGCTCTTGTAGTGCATAGGCTTTAATTTTATTAGTAAGACCAATGCCACGCCCTTCTTGGCGCATATACACTACAACACCGCGTCCTTCTTTTTCAATCGTTTCAAGCGCTTTGTGAAGCTGTGGACCACAGTCGCAGCGTTTAGAACCAAATACATCACCAGTTAAGCATTCAGAGTGAACGCGTACGAGTACATCTTCGCCATCTTTTACATCGCCCTTAACAATGGCTAAATGCTCCTTATGATCTAAATAGTTTTTGAAAACTAAGATTTTGAAATCACCAAATTCTGTTGGCAAATTAGATTCTGCTGCCAAAGTAATGATTGGCTCATGCAATTTACGATATTCTACGAGCTCCGCTACAGAGGCAATTTTTAAATCATAGGTTTCAGCAAATTCAAATAAATCATCAAGACGCGCCATGTTGCCATCATCTTTAGTAATTTCACAAATAACAGAGGCCTCTTTAAGTCCAGCCAAACGGCAAAAATCCACAGATGCTTCTGTATGCCCTTGACGTACTAAAACGCCACCTTCTTTGTATTGAAGTGGAAATACATGGCCAGGGCGGCGAAAATCTTCTGGCTTAGCATTGTCATCTAATAAATGGCGAATTGTTAACGCTCGCTCATATGGTGATACACCAGTCGTCGTATCTACATGGTCCACTGTAACTGTAAACGCTGTTTCGTGATTATCAGTATTTTTTTCTACCATTTGTGTAATCCCGAGGCGATCTAAATCAGCCTTTTTCATCGGTGTACACACAATACCACGAGCTTCTTTTACCATGAAATTAATATTTTCCATAGTGGCAAATTCCGCAGCAATCACTAAATCGCCTTCGTTTTCACGGCTTTCATCATCCACGATAATAACGGGCTTACCGATTTTAATATCTTCTAATACTTCTTCAATTGTATTTAATGTGCGTCCCATAATGTAACTCCTTTTCTTTAAGCTAAGGCTAGCTTCCCAATGGCTAGTACCTCTATGCTCTACAATGCGCAATTTACTTTACAGCATTGTTATAACCTCTATTACATAAAACCTTTTGATGAAAGCCAATCCATGGTCATCTTCGACTTTTTATTAGAAGGTTCACCCTCAACTGGTGCCTTAGTATCTGCACCAATAGGTACTCCTTGATTATGTATTAAAAAATGCTGGATATAGCGGCCTGCAATGTCAGTCTCTAAATTAACCACTGTGCCCACTTTAGCACTAGCTAGTATAGTGTTTTCGATAGTGTGAGGAATGATTGAAATTTCAAAATAATCAGCTTCACGCTTAGATACAGTCAAACTAGCTCCATCTACAGCAATAGATCCTTTATAGATTATATAGTCCATAACAGCTGGTGAAGTAGCTATGGAAAACACAACTGAATTCCCCACTCTTTGAATGCGTCTAATTACACCCGTGCCATCTACATGACCGGCCACCATATGACCACCAAAACGACCATTCGCAGCCATTGCGCGCTCCAGATTAACAGCAGTGCCTGTTTTCAAATGATATAAGGTTGTCATTTTTACTGACTCCGGCATAACATCGGCAGTAAATTGTGTGCCTGTAAACTCGGTTACAGTTAAGCACACTCCATTCACCGCTATGGAGCAGCCAATTTCCATATCTTCAAATATCTTCTTTCCTTCAATAGTCAAACGCAATGAAGGTCCAGCGTGGCGAATACTTACCACATGACCGACTTCTTCGATAATGCCAGTAAACATTAGCGTCCACTCCCTTCTTTAAGATAGGCTTCAATTCGTAAATTATTATCTAATACTTTTACATCAGTAAACTGCAACTGCGGTGCCTCTTTTAAATAGGAAATACCTTCACCAGCCATAGCACTTAAGGCCTCTTGACCACCAATGAGGATGTTGCCCACATAGGTTACTAACTTATTAAAGCTCTTGTGAGTCATGAAGTTAGCAATAATATGACTGCCGCCTTCAACCAATACAGAGGTATAGCCTAATTCACCTAATTTTGTTAATACTGCCTCAATAGAAAGTCCTTCTGCATCCTCCGGCACCATATGTACTATGCCGCCAGCATCAGTTAAACGTTGACAATCTTTGTCTTCACAGCGAGGCCCTACAAAAATATGTACCTGGCGATTTATTTTAGAAAAAATCTGTCCATCACTTGGTGTTCGGCCTACACTATCTAATACAATTACATCGGGCTGATGGACTGGCATAGATTCTACGATATTAGCATCTGCAGCTTCTATCCAAGGGCTAGAAACTGCCTGACACAATTCCTCCGCCGTAAGCCTCGTATTTAAAGTAGGGTTATCTGCTAGTACTGTGCCAATTCCCACTAAAATAGCATCATGGGATGCGCGAAGAACATGCCCATCTTTGCGAGCGCACTCATTAGTAATCCACTGTGACTCACCTTGCTTAGTAGCAATTTTACCATCTAAAGACATGGCTGATTTCAAGGTAATAAAAGGCTTTTTAGTCTTTATATAGGTTAAAAATCCTTCAATCAATTTAGCACAAGTATCTGCTAATATACCAACTGTAACCTCAATACCAGCCGCCTCTAGCATGGCAATGCCCTTGCCACCTACTAAAGGATTAGGATCTACCACACTAATAACCACGCGACTCACGCCAGCTTCAATGACCCTCTTAGCACAAGGCGGTGTTTTACCATAGTGGGCGCAGGGCTCTAGTGTAACATATAAAGTAGCGCCCTCAGCTAATGCACCAGCTTCATTCAAAGCATTCACCTCTGCATGCGCTTGACCGGCCTTATGATGATAGCCTTCACCCACAATTTGGCCGTCTTTTACGACCACAGCACCGACCATTGGATTTGGATGCGTATGCCCTATTGCTCTAGCAGCTAAGGACAACGCCCTAGCCATATACTGCTCATCTGTCATACTATTACCTCAATTACTTTCAAAATTACGATGCCTGTCTACTAGACTTGATTCATCTGTGAGGTACAAAATAAAAAGGACTATATTGCTATAGTCCTTGAAATATTTTACGGCTACACAAATCTACCTAATCCTAGTATAAAATTACTAGTCTATAAAATCTGTGTATCTGTCTTTTCCTATCCAGACTATACTGTCGGTCTCGGAATCGCACCGAGTCAACCCATTTCAGAGCTTGCGGACTATGACCGCCGGTCAGGAATTGAAATGTGGACTCCAAAGAGTCCAGTCTATTTCGCACCTTGCCTCAAAGACTACTCTATATACAATTGTAACACTGTATGTATTATAGATTCATTTTGTGAATAATTATCACCGAATCTATATAATTGATTATACGCCCAAATAGTAAAATGTGCAACTATGGAGTTTTATTTATAGTCTTTAACTTATTTTGATGTATAATCTATCTCCAGCACCTATCTATTATTTATAAGTTCCCTCATAATTATATTTTATTATGTTCACATTTTAATATTTCTCATAAGTGCTTAAACGTTCTTTGTAGGCTGCTACGCCCATTCCAAACCAAGTTCTAAAGCTACTTAGGAACTCGCGTAAGGAGGCAAAACCAGTCAGAAAAGCGATCTCTTCTGAAGTGACATTTAAATCTAAATATACTTTAATCATCATTTGCTGCACTTCTCTAAGGAGGCGTTTAAACTGTACGCCCTCATCTTGTAAATGACGCTGCAAACTGCGCTCACTCAAATCTAAGCGCTTAGCCAATTGGACTACATGATATTCCCCACTTGGCAAGCCTTCGATTAGCTCATTAATAACGACTTTTGTAAAGCTTTGGCTATTGTTCATTAAATTTGCATAATACGGTGCCATTGCCTTTTCTAAATAGCGAGCCATATAATTATTCTCTTTTAACAAAGGGAACTGTAAATTACTAATAGGAAAAGTATATTCATTTATATTCTCTCCATAAGTGTCCGGCATTTTACAAGAGCTTAAAGGGCATAAGCGCCCGCCTCCTTGGCAGAGAATATTAATTAACAAGGTCTTCACCAATAACAATAAAGGGCCATCTAATACCATACGTGAATGTTTATTCACAAAACGTAAGGTCATCTGCCCCTTTTCTTCTTTTGCTTCAATTTCAATAGGCCCAATGCGATGTCTAAACTCAATATAACGCTTTAAGCCTTCTAATGCATTACTGGCCGTTAAAGGATAATATTGCATAGAGCAAAAAAAGCGGGATACTTCTAAATTGCACAAATTAGCAATCATACTAGGCTTTAAAGATGATTTATATTCCAATAAAAATTCTTGAAACTCCTCATCATTAACAAACAACACAGACTCTGCCTCTTCTACATAAATGCTTCGCGCTTCACACCAGGCCTTAATATCTAGGCCACCTGCTTTTAGCATCTTTTGAGTGGACAGGTGAACAGGGTACTTCATACTTCAAACCGACTCCTCCAATAAATTTCCTGCCTAGTATATCATACATTTATGAATAATAAATAAAGATTTTTTAGAAATGTAATTAAATAAATTAATATTATTAATATAAGTTTTTCTAATCGATTCAACCTAAAAAAGCAAAGGCCACAGCCATTTTTAGACTGTGACCTTCGCATTGGTAAATTTTAATTTATAAGCGCTAATACGACTTAATTAAAAGTATAAAAAAGACTTACTATAATCAAATTGTATGGCCTAGACCATTATTAATTTTGATTGAGACAGAGCCGAGCAATTAGTTTTCTTTATGCTCACAGCCACAAGAACCTTCATCAGCATGAGAATCATGTTTGTGATGATGTTCATGGCCTACACCCCCATGACAGCCACAACCTTTATGACCGTGATGGTGTCCATGGTGATGAGCTGTATCGCCCTTGCCATGGTGATGTCCATGATGATGACCTACATAATCAGCACCGCCCTTGCCATGATCCTTATGCTCCTCACCACGTGGGCAGGAAGTAACTTCACCATGCATAATCTTGCGGAATAAATCATGTGCCACATCTACCGATTGGCCTGCTGCAATAGCTCCATTTGCATGCTCTAAAGCAATGCGTAAAGTCTTATGCGCTTCATCACGAGGCACTGCCTCAACATCCTTAAAGTCAAAAGCTAAAATTTGCTCAAATAAGGCTTCAATTTCATCATCGGTTAAACCCTGTTTTTGTGCAATTTCAACGTGTTTTAATGCCCATTCATAACGTGCCTTATCATGTGGATCCGTAGGCGCTTGCATAGTTTTAAATTTGTAGTCTGCCATAGTAATACTCCTTTTATATAATAAATAAAATTGAAATCAAATCTCATTTACAGTATATGAAAAAGTCACTTACTTGACAATATGCAACTTGGCTCCAATGAGGCGTTTACGCTCCATTTTGTCAACAAATTCAAATTATTCGATGTGCCACTACTCAATATATTAAATAGCAATACATAGACTATCAATAACGCCCATCTCATTGTTTTAACTAGTGTAAAATATAGCTTTCCAAAGGATTATGAATCGGTATACCTCGCAAATAAGTCAAACTTCCTTTAAGCAAAGTGCCACCACATAATCTAAAGCTACAAAGATGGATGCCACTGCCCAACTCAGCGAGCAAGGCCTCACCCTCATCTATGTGAGAAACAATAAGTTCTAAAGTGCCCTCATCAAGCGGTGATATGCACATCAGCTTCGTTTTCACAAACTGGACAACCTTCCTCCAAAGAAGGATTAGATGCTCATAATAATCAAAGAGTGAACTAGTGGTACTAAAAATATCTTCATATGAAATAGAACCATAACAACTTATTTTTTGCACTAAATTCTGCAAATTAGTAATTTTAAAGTTATATTGATCTAGTTCATTTACCAGCTCATAAAAATAAGAAGGCGTCTTCATTTGGTAATTATGCATGATACGCAGTATACCCTTAATACATAAAGCCCAATGCCTAGTCAACCTTCGTATACCAGCTTCATAAATATAGGTATATCTGAATGTTTTAGGTTCATATGTCTTAGATGTATATCCAGTAATAACCTTTGCATCGCGCTCAATACAATACTTTACATCTAGAGATTGGAAATAAGAGCCAAAGAAATTAACGCCTTGCGCTCCCTTCTTCTTATAATAATTCCACTCATTGCTAATAAAGTGAGTGCAGGTACCAAGGGCTAATTCTAAATACTCAAGCCTACTGTGACCATATACATGCCCAGATAATTTAGAGCTATGAGTATAGAGCTGCGATTTGCCATGAGTAAAACATTTACAAATAGCATCTTTAACACGCTTCGACGGCTTTGCTTTCCTACTGAGTTGTTCCATTTTATCAATGGCTTCTTTGCAGGGACTTACAAGCTTTTGAACTGAAAACTCATCTAATAAGGCTTCTAGCAAAATCTCTTCAATCGCTAATAAATAAAAGCGATTGTATTTTATAAAAGTCCTATCACCGCCTTTCTCAAATTGTGATATATGAATTCGCTTATCAAAATCATCTTTTTTTCTCATAGTTTTACTTTTTTTATAAAAAGTTGATTTATGAGCTATAGAACTTTTTTGTACACAGTTAACCTATACGCTCTCTATATTTTTTTGCTTTTTAAATCCGTTTTGTTTCTAGTTTTTATATGGTAAAATGACCAAATTTTCTCCACGTTCTTTTATTGCCCTTCTACTTGGATTTTTGCGCTTACTCAATCAAATCTGTAGCCATATTCTACTCGCCTTTGTATGATACTTTACCTCCCTTATGATTTATATTTAACTACATCTTCGATTAATAATAAGCTTTTTCCTTACACTACTCTCAAATTTCTGAAATGCAACAAAAGAATGTTTTATTATTTTTTATTCTTAAGTACCAAGAATAATTCACTCCTATAAATAGAAATAGAACTAGTATGTTTTTCTTGATTTCTCTCTATTTATAAAACTGAATCTAGTACCTAATTAGAGCTAGCACCTCATTTCTTAATATAAAAGTATAAAATATTTAAAATACACTTTATTTTGTAAATTATCACCACCTTTCACTCTATATGTATATATAAATTTTCTATTTGGTAAAATTTCAAGATAATCCAAGTCTATTGTGCAGTACCATAAGACAATCTAAAATATATCTTAGATTACGTAATCAAAGCTTAGTAATAGACACATAATATACTCAGGTAGCAACCAAAACTTAAAAGAAAGGAGACTATATGATCCAATCCACATCAAATATTACAAACCTTAATCAACAACATGTCTCTAAAGATCAACAAGGCCTAGTCAGTGCCGCCCAAGCAGGCAATACCAAAGCCCTAGCCAGTCTATGCGAACGGTATGAGCCACTTATTCACAAATATGCTTCAGCTACACCGGTAAAAATAGTGCAAAAGGATATGGAAAATGAACTTTGGTGTCATTTCTTAAAAGCAGTAAAAGAATATAAGAGAGAAACCAAAGTCCCCTTCCCAGGCTTTGTGCAATCTCGTATAAAATATGGACAATATAATGCCTTCAAAAAATTACGCAATCAATGGCAACGCGAAAGCTGCATCCTTATCAAAAATGTGGCTAGCGACCGAAAGCTAGAAACTAATAGCCTTTCCTTAGAAGATATTCTGGAGCCAGTACCTAGCGCTGAATCAGATTATTTGAACCTTCACACTAAGCGTGCTATACGATTAGCCCTGCAACGCTTAGAACCTAAGCAACACGAACTATTAAAAGATATATATGTAAAACAGCACAGCTTGACCTATTTAGGGAAGAAATATAATATTTCACGACAAGCCGTGTTCAAACATAAACAACGAGCCGTAGAGGCTTTAAAAGTATATTACAATACGATTGATACTAGTGGTCTCCCCCTTGAAAAGTGCACTAAAGCACCTCAAAACTAAAGTATCACAAAGGAGGTTTATACAATGATTCATGGCATTGATGTAAGTGAACATAATGGATATATCCCTTGGAACACTTTGCAAGCTAAAGGTGTTCAATTTGCCATTATTAGATTAGGTTACGGCCAGGGTCGGCTCGATAAAAATTTCTATGCTAATGTAAATGGTGCTCTTACAGCAGGTATTCCTATTGGCATTTACTATTATTCTTATGCCTTGCATGAAATAGATGCGAAACAAGAAGCACATTATGTAATCCACACGTTACAAGACTGTGGTCTTACACCTAATCGCATTCCCTATGGTATTTGGTTCGATATGGAAGATGCAGACGATTATAAGGCGACCTATTGCTTGCCACCACTGACTAAACAAGAAATAACCAATATATGTAGCGTCTTTGTTAATACCTTATGGAAAGCTGGCTATTATCACTGTGGTGTGTATGCCAATTTAGATTGGTGGACCCATCATATTGATGGAACGCAACTATCTTGCCCCAAATGGTGTGCCCAATATAATACACAATGCGATTTGCCTGATGCATATATGTGGCAGTACACTAATCTTCTAGAACTAAATGGCCAATACTTTGATGGCAATCGTATCCTGCCATAACCAAAATTAGTATAACACAATTGATAAAAAGCAGTTTATATCAAGATGGTATAAACTGCTTTTATTTTATAAAAAATGAAGTTAAATAGATGTGCACTTTTTTAGAAAACCTTGTATACGCTTAATTCATAGAATGAATTTACAGTATGATTTTAACGAATAATTAATCAAATAAAAATTGCCTATATAAAATACTAATGTAAAAAAAATCCCTATGACTACTTTTTGAAAGCAAAGTTTATCATAGGGATTTTAATTTATATTAACTTTTACGCTATTCTACTTATTGTTTAAGCGCTGCTACGGCCTGACTCACATCACTGGCTTTAGTAATAGCAGATATAACACTAACACCATCAGCACCAGCTGTTTTTAAAGGCTTTACATCAGCAGCTACGATACCACCAATTGCAACAATGGGGACTTGAGGATCAAAGTGACGTACCGCTTGTATCCCCTCATAACCTATAGCTGACTTCGCATCTGCTTTTGACTGCGTCCCATGAATAGGCCCTACGCCAATATAATCAGCTAATGCTACATTGGATAGTTTATACTCACTTACATCGTGAATCGAAAGGCCAATTATTTTATGACCAAAGCGCACTCTTACTTCTTCAATGGGAGCATCATCTTGGCCAATATGAACACCATCGGCATCTAATTCTTCCGCTAAATCCATATCATCATTTACGATAAAAGGTACTTTATATTGTTTGCAAAGTGCTTGCACTTTTAAGGCAAAATCTTTTTTACGGGCCCCTTCTAATGAGCCTTTACCTTTTTCGCGCAATTGGAACATCGTAATACCAGCTTGAAGAGCTTCTTCAATGGTCTTAAGGGCTTGGTCTTCATGGCCTTCAAAATCTTGTGTACCACAGATGAAGTATATATCCATAGCCTTACAAATCCGCTCTCTATCATTATACAGTCTATTAAAGGACGTCCGTACACATTGAGTCTGTTTTATAACCATATCATCTGTTACAGCTTCTAAAGCATTAATAAACTCCACTGCATACGTACCAGGGCCTTTGCCAAAAATCTTTAATTCGGCTAATTCACCACTCACATTGTAGGTAGAAATGGCCGCTCGAGCTAAATCAAAATACACAGCATCACTGGCATCATGACAAGGAATAGATAAATTGGACTGATGCCCACCCTTATCAATGACAACATCTGCTTGATTGCTACCACTGCCTACAAAAGCTGCCACTACAGCACCTAACAGGCATCCAGTACCTACTACCTTTGGCATTAAAGAAGAACCATTAGCTAGTTCTACATAGCCCGACTCCGTCGCTACACCATCAACAGCCCCTGTGGCAATAACTACTGTCTTATATTGCTTAGCCGCTCTCTGGGCTAATGGGCCTGGTTCATTGGCTCCACTACTGTCTACACCTTTCGTAGCAATGGACTCATTCACTAAGGCTGCAATTTCACCAGCATTACCACGAATTACCGCAATTTTATAATCCGTCAACAAATCAAGAGCTACAGACTTGCGAAAAGCACCTGCACCCGCTGCTACAGGATCTAAAATGATGGGTACATTATGAGCATTAGCTAATTTAGCTGCCGCTTTATATAAAGTAGCTAATTCAGGCGTAATTGTACCAATATTAATTAATACAGCATTAGCCAAGGGCATTAAGTCTTGTAAATCTTCTTTACACCCACTCATAACTGGCGACGCACCAAGTGCTAACAGGCCATTAGCAGTAAAATTTTTCACTACATCATTGGTCAAGCAAATTACGAGAGGATTTTTTTGCCGCAGCTTCTCTACATAATGAGACATATCTTTGACTCTCATAATTCTACCTCGCCTTGAAATACCATGTGATTCACTGGTCCATGGCCATGACCTAAACCTGGATTAGTAGCAATGGCATGAGCTATAAATTGCTTGCCAATCCATACAGCCTCTTCTAATGATTTCCCCTTAGCTAATTCTGCTGTAATAACGGCAGAAAAGGTACAACCTGTGCCATGCGTGTGCACCGTGTCCAATTTAGGGCTTTCATAGGTCTTAACTTGTTCGCCACGAATATATAAATAGTCTTTAGCCATAATACCAAAATGACCGCCTTTAATGACCACAGCTTGTGGTCCCATTTCATTTAAAATGACCTGAGCCGCCTTTTCAATATCGCTTTCTGTTTCAATAGAAAAGCCTACTAAAAATTCAGCCTCCGATAAATTTGGGGTCACCAAAGTAGCCACAGGCATCAATTCAGCTTTAAATTGATCCCTTGCGGCTTTGTCGATTAAATGATCACCACTTGTAGCTACCATAACAGGATCCATAACATAAGGGATAGAGCCATCCACATATTTGCGAATGATACGCATCATCTCTACATTAGGAATCATGCCCGTCTTTACAGCCTTTGGTGTAATATCTTCATATACACAGTGAAGTTGAGCCTCTAACATAGGAAGGTCTACATTTTGAATTAGCTGTACACCATTCGTATTTTGCGCCACTACACTTGTGATGGCCGCCATACCATAGACTTGGCGAGACTGGAATGACTTTAAATCAGCCATAACACCAGCACCACCAGATGGGTCAGTGCCAGCAATAGTCAAGGCAATTCCCAATGGTCTTTGTGGCAATAGGGCTAATGTATCAATTGATTTATTATTTTCTGGGGAAACATAACGTTCCATAATAGTCCTCCTCTTACTACAGTACAGGAAAGCAAGTCTCCTTTTCTTACTTTCCCATGTAATAAAATGACGAACCCAATACTAAATATTATTGTACGACATTCACACTATATGCGCCACTATTTTCTAAAAAAACTCTCTCACAAACTTAAAGTTTGCAAGAGAGTTTTATTTAAGTCAATTTAAATTAATCTCAATCGATCGATTAAATTATGTTGCGGCTATATTCGAAGTATTTAGCTTCTAGTTCAGCCATTTTTTCGCTCATTTCAACTTGTAATTTAGAAGCTTCGTCAAAGTCTTTTTCCGCTACAGCTTCAATAATACGAGTAAACAAGGATTTTTCTGTTACACTGTCTTTAGCCAAGAATAAACGAATGCGATTTACTTCTTCCCAACGCGCATCATCGAAAGAATTTGTTTCATGAGCAGGTTTCATAGAGCGTACGATAGCCAAGTTAGATGGAACAATACGATTAGTCAATTCCAAAGTCCAACGATTAATCACGCCTGCAATGAAAGAATCCATTAAATCTTTTGCAAATGCACCAGATTTAGCCAACGCATTAACTTTTGCTTCATTGTTCCGATATCCTAAAATATTTTCCCATACAGTAGCTGGTGGCTCACTAAACATAGCATTGCGCTCTTCCGCAGTGTAATCATCAAATACATTGCGTTCTGAACGATATGCACGGCCTTTTTCTAAATAATCTGCATCTGCTTCTGGAGCTTTAGAAATTTCAGCTAATAACTCATCATAGGATTTACCAGAAGTAAGTACATAGCGTAGGCCATCGAGTACAGCAGAGTAAATAAGTGCAATCGCTGTATACGTATTAGTATATGGATTTGGTGAACGAAGTTCAAAGCGAGTTGCCATAGGATTGTCAATATCGCGAATTAAACCACAAAGTATAGTACGGTTACGACTTGGCACACTTGGGTTTTCACCAAAGGACGTTACAATACAAACTGGTGCTTCAAAGCCAGGTTTTAAACGATTTAAAGAGTCAGTTGTAGAGGAAATGAATGGATTAATAGCTTCATAGTTTTTAAGTAAGCCCATGATAGCCCCAATACCTAAAGAGCTAAGCGCTGCTTTACGCATATCGCTTGGGGAGAATAGATTTACCATTTTACCATTTTTCATTTTAGCCATTAAACCAAAATGAGTATGTTCCCCAGATCCGGCTACACCAATAATTGGTTTCGCTTGGAATGTTACATCGAGGCCATGTTTGCGGAATACTTCACGAACGATGATACGAGCTTGCAATTCATTGTCTGCTGTTTGTAATGGATTGCTCGTATATTTCCAGTCCACTTCTAATTGCTCTAGTACATGATCTACATGACCTTCATCGTCAATTTTGCCTTTAACACCGCCCACTTCTTTATGGCCCATTTCAGCGTGAAGGCCATAAGCATTGAGTACTAATACAGATTCCTCTAAGGCAGTACGAACGGCACCATGAGTACGTTGCCAATATTGTTCTTGTAGCTTTTGAGAGGTAGATAATTCTTTCGTGCTAACTACTTGAGATGGTGTTTTTACCCAGAATTCAAGCTCTGTAGCTGTAGTAAATACAAGATCCGCTACTTCATCAAAATTCACATGATCCATATCTTGTACTTTATGCTCTTTAAATAAAGCTAGCAATTCTTTTTTAACAAAATCTAATGTGTCATTTAAAATAGAGCGAGAGTCTACATAGCGATCACAGTGATTTAAGAATGCTGGAATGCGCAAAGTACCAGTTGGTAAACCTGTGGCTGGGTCAATGTTTTCCTCATTGTAATCGATGAACCAATTTACATTTGGGTCCGCCCAGAAGTCAACACGGGCATTATTTAATGTAGCAATATTAGTCAATACTACAGAAGATCCATCAGTTTGCACAGCACGACCTTCAAAGAAAGACTCATAATCATCAAAGAACATCTCAATAGGAATCTTTTCATCTGTATCATTCCCTGCAAGGTCAATGCCTACTAAGGATACAAATTTGATTTCTGGATGTTGCTCTAAAAGGGCTAATACCCCTTCTTTACCATATTGACCGGCCGGAATGTAATATAATAATTCACTATTCATACTGATACCTCCTGTAATAAAATAAAAAGACCTACACCTTGCTAATAAACAAAGTGTAGGTCTTCATTGACCGATTATTATCTTAGGTGTATGTTACCATACATGCTAGCTTATGTCAACAGATTAACCATTAACTTTTGCTATTTCTTCACGGACAATTGTATTAACTAATTTGCCGTCAGCTCTACCTCTTGTTTCAGGCATAACCTTACTCATTACATCACCCATTTTCACAGGTGCTGTAAGAGAGCTAATAGCATTGACTACAATAGTACGAATTTCATCTTCCTTAAGTTGAGCTGGCATATACTTTTCTAGCACTGCCATTTCAGCCTTAGTTTGTTCAACGAGATCATCACGTTGACCTTTAACAAATTCAGCTAATGAATCTTGGCGCATCTTCATTTCTTTGGCCAAAATTCCTAATATATCTGCATCGTTAAGCTCACGCTTTTCGTCAATTTCCGTATTTTTTATAGCACTGTTAACCATTCGGATAACCGATAAAGCAACTTTACCCGCTTCGCGAGCTTTCATCGCTTCCTTCATATCCGCTTTAAGCTGTTCTTTTAAGGACATAATTTCCTCCAAGATAAATCTTAAGCTCTGAACTTGCGCTTACGTGCTGCTTCAGACTTTTTCTTTCTTTTAACGCTTGGCTTTTCGTAATGTTCGCGTTTTCTTACTTCAGATAAAACACCCGCTTTTTGGCAGGAGCGTTTAAAGCGACGAAGAGCGCTTTCAAGCGTTTCATTTTTACCGACTTTAATTTCAGACATCTATATCCCTCCCTCCAAAATATACTATGGAAGTGCAGGTATTTACTATACGCACATAAAGATATTATAATATTTGACTTATTCTTTGTCAATATTTCCAATTGAGTTTATATGACTTTACTTATGCTTCTGGCCAGCCTAGTTCTTGACCACCAAGTAAATGAGCGTGTAAATGGAATACAGTTTGCCCTGCTTTAGCTCCCGTATTAAGTACTAAGCGGTATCCATCAGCAGAAATGCCCAATTCTTTGGCTACATCGCGCACAAATGGCAATAAACCATCTACATAAGAAGCATTGTCCTCTGTTAAGTGAGCAATATTAGCTACGTGATTTTTAGGGATAATCAAAGCATGTACCTTAGTTACAGGATTGATATCATGAAATGCTAAGAATTGATCATTTTCTAAAATTTTCTTGCTTGGAATTTCACCATTAATAATTTTACAAAAAATGCAGTCACTCATATTTTTACCTTCTCTCTTTACAACAGGCCTAATTTTTGAATGAACTTACCATAGAAAGCTATGATACTAGCGCTATAAATCTATCATAAATAATACTACTGAGCCATCATAGCCATCATAGCCATCATAGCCATCATGATAATATCACTACTAAGCCATCATAATAGCGCTCTATAGCCTCTATTCAATGATTAGGCTTTCACCATCAAATGCTGTAACGATACCTCCAATGATGCTTCCCACTGGATACTCCGTTGCTTCTTTTTTTATTTTACCGTGAATGTATTCATTCGTAAAGCCAAGATAATACCCATCTACTTCCCGTTCAACTAAGATATGAGCTTCTTTGCCAATCAAGGATTGGGCAAATTTTGTTAAGCCTTCTTGTCCTAAGCTATTTAAAAGAGCTACACGAGTCTTTTTAACAGCCTCTGGTACTTGGTTCTCCATGGTTGCTGCTGGTGTGCCTTCACGAATTGAATATGGGAATGCATGAATGTGAGTAAAGCCTAATTCACGCACTGTATTCATAGTATCTTCAAAGTCCTCATCTGTTTCACCTGGGAATCCAGCAATAATATCGGTGGTAATGGCGAGCCCTTCAATACGACTGCGCAACATATGAATCAAATCTTTAAACTCTTGTAGATTATAATGGCGATTCATAAGTTTTAAGATATGATCGGAGCCTGCTTGTAAAGGTAAATGCAGATGACTGCAAAAGCGCGGTTCTGTAGCCATTAAATTAACTAATTCATCAGATACTTCAACCGATTCAATCGAACCCAAGCGAATGCGCTCTAAGCCATCAATCTCCAGCAATGCTTTCACCACTTTAGCTAAATTAGGCTTTTCAGGTAATTCAATGCCATAATTGCCTAAGTGAATGCCTGTAAGAACAATTTCTTTATACCCATGCTCTACTAGGCGCTTAGCTTCATGTACAATATCGTCAATTTTACGAGATTTTAGTTTGCCTCTAGTATAAGGAATGATGCAGAAGGTGCAATAATTATTGCAACCTTCTTGAATTTTCATAAATGCCCGTGCCTTATCGATTTCATCGCCATATAGAGGCATTTCTTCAAAGGTAGATTGCTCCATAATATTGCGTACTGCATTGATTTGCTTCTCTGTTGACTCGATTTGCTCAACCAATTCCACAACTTTATTGCGATTATTAGTACCGATCACAAGATTAACACCTTCAATAGCAGCAATTGCATCAGGTGCTAATTGTGCGTAGCAACCGGTAACTACAATGTACGCCTCTTCATTAGTTCGCTTTGCCTTGCGAATTAATTGGCGTGATTTACGCTCCCCCATATTAGTAACGGAGCAGGTATTAATAACATAAATATCTGCTTTCTCATCAAATTCCACTGGCGTATAGCCACTTTTTATAAATAAACCTCGCATAGCATCCGTATCATATTGATTTACACGGCAGCCTAAGGTTGTAAATGCTACAGTTTTCATTTATTCTCCTACCTAGTAGTATATACTCAATTTCTTTATGATTTGCACTAAATAAAAATCCCTAGCTCTTATACCTATTTCATTATTATCTTAAATTACGCTGAATCAACTACAAATTTAGAGCGTATTGGAGCATACTAATAGCACTAATAGCAGCTGTCTCAGCGCGCAAAATGGTCCCTCCTAAGGACACTGGTTGCACACCTTTACTTAATAATTGCTCCACTTCTTTAGCACTAATTCCGCCTTCTGGCCCAATAATAATGGCAACCCGTTTAGGCTTTTCAGTGAGTCCCTCTAATACGTGACGAAGATTATCCTTCTCTTCATTTTCATAAGCCACAAGAAGTAAAGTCCCCTTAGCCTCCTCTGCAGCGAGCACCGCGTCTAAAGATAAAGACACGTCTAATAAAGGCAACTGATTCCGCCCACACTGTTGCGCCGCTTCAAGCACAATCTTCTGCCAACGATCCGCCTTTTGTTGCAGCTTTTTGTCATTATAATTAGCTACACAATGGGCTAGAGGCACTGCATAGATGGCTGCAGCATCAAGTTCAGTGGCTTTTTGTAAAACCCATTCAAATTTATCGCCCTTTAAGAAAGCTTGAATCAGTACAATAGACACCATATCTGAAGATTCCCCTACTTCATTATCGCTTTCGTTATTTTGTAAGACTTCACTATTCACGCAAGTAGCATGAGCCTCTCCATCAACAACATCTTTAATTATATAATCGGCTGTACGGCCATCACTACCACTTACCGTAATTGGTTGCGCAAAATTATGGCGAAACACATTCACAATATGATGTGTCGTATCTTTCGGTATGCGAATCTCATTGTCTAAAGGGGTAGGTATAAATATCTTCTTCATACATAAGCCTTTCTAAATATATTAGGGCGTAGTTATAGGCTCTAAGGCAAAGGTATGCCAGGAACCATTTACTAACTCTTCTTTTATGTGCCAATCCTTAGTGATATAGGGCATAATTTCATCATAACGATCATCAATAATGCCACTAATAATTAGTATACCATGTTTCGATAGTTTCAAACCAATCGTAGGAAGTAAGATTTTTAATGGGTCCACTGTTAAATTAGCAACAATCAAATCAGCTGCCCCCTTGTAATCTTCATCTAAATTGCCACAAATTAGCTCCGCCCTTACTTGATTGGCTTCACAATTAGCCTTACTTTGTTCAATCGCTGAAGCTTCAATATCAATGCCGACTAATTGTTGAATGCCCAATTCATGGGCCACTAAAAGTAAAATAGCAGTCCCTGTGCCAATGTCTAAACAAATCTCTTTATCCTTGCCATACTTCGCCATTAAAGCCGCACAAGAGCGCGTAGTTTCGTGAGCACCTGTGCCAAAGGATAAGTCCGAATCAATTTCAATAATTCGGTCTCCTGCTTTTGCTTCATAGTCTTTCCAGGCAGGCTTAATAATAATATGAGGTAAAATTTCAGTAGGCTCAATATATTGCTGCCAACTATTGTACCAATCGGCATCAGTCACTATGCTAGCATGTAAGTCTTTATATGCAATATGAGCGCCATCTAGGAGCGATTTCACTTGCTGCTCCCACCAACTCAACTCCTGACTCATGTCACCATAAATAGTTAACTTGGTCCATTCGGGCTCATGCTCTATATCTTCTTCTATAAATCCATTGCTACTAAATGTATCAAAAAGAGTAGTCACCTCATCGATGACTACTCTTTGAATAGCAATGGATATTTCTATCCATTCCATATGAGTTCCTCACTTAACCAATGTATGAAATCTAAATTAAGTACTCTTTGAGAGTCATAGGCAAAAGCCCTCTAGTAGTTCAACACTTTAAGGCTTTTGTTACACATTCATACTACAGTGTATTAAGAACTTTATTTTACGAATTTAGAGATAATTTGTCAAACACTTTAAATTGCAAAGCTTCTTTCACTTTATCGCCTAAATCTTTTAAGAACCCTTTTTTCTCGTCAAATTTACTCGTATCTTCTTTACCTTCTTTAGCAAATTCAATGAGAAGTTCCCGTTGTTTATCAGTTAACTTCTTAGGTGTAACTACATTGATGCGCACATGTTGATCCCCTCTTTGCTTAGGATTGCGAAGATATGGAATCCCTTTGCCCTTGATCCGCAAAATAGTGCCACTTTGAATACCTGCTGGAATTTTTAAGTCCACCTTTCCATCAATTGTATTCACCATAATGGTAGTGCCTAAGGCAGCTTGTGCAAAGCTAATATCTACCTTGCTGATAACTTCATTGCCTTGGCGCTCAAATTCATTGCTTGGGCGAACGTAAATATATACATATAAATCTCCCTTAGGACCACCATTAACACCTGGTTCCCCTTCATTGGATACGCGTAAACGGGAGCCATTGTCTACGCCAGCTGGAATTTTAACTTCCAATTCGCGATTGACAATAGTTTGCCCACTGCCATGACATTTTTTACATGGCTTTTCAATCTTTTTACCAGATCCATGACATACAGAGCATGTACGAGCGGAACGCATCTGACCAAATGGTGTGTTCTGAACAACCGTTTCTTGACCAGACCCATGACAGCGAGGACAAGACTCTACCTTGCTACCAGGTTCACCGCCAGTACCATGGCAATGGTCGCACTCATCATGGCGATTAATAGTGACCTTAATGCTTTTACCAAAGGCTGCATCTTTAAAGCTAATTTCTACATCTTTGCGTAAATCATCACCCTTTTGTGGTCCTCGCGGATTGCCACCGCCACCACCAAAGAACATATCAAAGATATCGCCAAAGCCACCGCCTTGACCACCGAAACCGCTAAAGTCAAAGCCACCTTGACCGCCATAGCCACCGAAACCACCGGCTCCGGCGCCTCCACCTTGGGTGAAGGCGTCATGACCATATTGGTCATATTGAGCACGTTTAGTTTCATTGGATAGGACTTCATAGGCTTCATTAGCCTCTTTAAATTTAGCTTCTGCTTCCTTCGGATTATCTCTATTTACGTCAGGATGGTATTGTCGTGCCTTCTTACGGAAGGCCTTTTTTATCTCGTCTTGGGAGGCATTTTTATTGACCCCAAGGACGTCATAATAATCCTTTGCCATTATCTATCCTAACCTCTTATTTATTTTGATCGTCTTTAACTTCAGTGTATTCAGCATCTACTACATCGTCTTTTTGTTGTGCCCCTTGAGCAGCCCCTTCTGGACCTGCTTGGCCAGCTTCTTGACTAGCAGCTTGTGCTTGTTCATACATCTTAGTGGACAATTCATATAAAGGTTTAGTTAATTCTTCACTCTTAGCTTTAATGTCTTCTACATTGCCAGCTTCAATTGCAGATTTTAATGCATCTTTTGCTGTTTTAACTTGTTCTAATGTAGCTGCATCTGCTTTACCTTCGAAGTCTTTGATTGCTTTCTCAGCTTGGTATACTAAGGAGTCTGCATTGTTTTTAACTTCGATTTCTTCTTTTTTAGCTTTATCTTCAGCTGCATGAGCTTCTGCTTCTTTTACCATGCGGTCGATTTCATCTTGTTGTAAACCGCCGGAAGAAGTAATTGTAATAGCTTGTTCTTTGCCAGTGCCAAGATCTTTAGCTTTTACATTTACGATACCATTAGCATCGATATTGAAAGTAACTTCAATTTTAGGTACTCCACGTGGAGCTGCAGGGATACCAGTTAATTCGAAGCGGCCCAATGTTTTATTGTCTGCTGCAAAATCACGTTCACCTTGTAATACATGGATGTCTACAGAAGGTTGGTTATCTGCTGCTGTGGAGAATACTTGGCTCTTAGAAGTAGGAATAGTTGTATTGCGGTCGATAATGCGAGTGAATACACCGCCAAGAGTTTCAATACCTAAGGACAATGGAGTTACGTCAAGAAGTAATACGTCTTTAACTTCACCAACAAGTACACCACCTTGAATAGCTGCACCTACAGCAACACATTCATCAGGGTTTACATTCTTAGTAGGTTCTTTGCCAAGTACGCGTTTAATTGCTTCTTGAACAGCTGGGATACGAGAAGAACCACCAACTAATAAGATTTTATCGATTTCACCAACGCTAAGGCCAGAGTCAGCTAAGGCTTTACGAGTTGGTTCAATAGTAGCTTCTACTAAATCATGAGTTAATTCTTCAAATTTTGCACGAGTTAATGTTAGGTCTAAGTGTTTTGGACCAGTTGCATCAGCTGTAATGAATGGCAAGTTAATGCTTGTGCTCATTACACCGGATAATTCGATTTTAGCTTTTTCAGCAGCTTCTTTTAAACGTTGATCGGCCATTTTATCTTGAGATAAATCAATGCCTGTATCTTTTTTGAACTCATCGATCATCCACTTCATTACGCGTTCGTCAAAGTCATCGCCACCTAAATGGTTGTTACCGCTAGTCGCTTTAACTTCAAATACGCCATCGCCTAATTCAAGGATGGATACGTCGAATGTACCACCACCAAGGTCAAATACAAGTACTTTGCCTTCTTCATCTTTATCTACACCATAAGCAAGTGCAGCTGCTGTTGGTTCGTTGATAATACGAAGTACATCAAGGCCTGCAATCGCACCAGCATCTTTAGTTGCTTGACGTTGACTATCAGTGAAGTACGCAGGTACAGTAATAACTGCTTGAGTTACTGTTTCGCCTAAGTATGCTTCTGCGTCAGCTTTCAATTTTTGAAGCACCATAGCAGAAATTTCTTGTGGTGTATATTGTTTGTCATCAATTGCTACTTTGTAATCGCTACCCATGTGACGTTTAATAGAGGAAATTGTGCGATCAGGATTAGAAACAGCCTGACGTTTTGCCAATTGACCAACTAAGCGTTCACCATTTTTTGCGAAACCAACTACGGAAGGAGTCAAGCGAGAACCTTCCTGATTTGTAATAACGACTGGTTCGCCGCCTTCCATAACAGCGACTACAGAGTTTGTTGTACCTAAGTCAATACCAATTACTTTTGCCATCTTAAATGACCTCCTAAAATTAAATCTCTTTCTACTGTTGAATGTACAATTTGTAAATTATACATCCACTTGAAAATACAATCTATTGTCACAGTTCTATGGGGAACTGCATTTATTAAATAAAATGCTAAAACATTATTTACCCATTATGCACTACTTTTACCATCGCTGGGCGCACAGTACGACCATCTACGGTATAGCCAGTTTGTAGCACTTCACATACTGTATCATCATCATACTCATCTGATGGTACACGCATAACAGCTTGGTGGTAATTAGGGTCAAATGGTTTACCCACTGCCTCAATCACTGCTAAGCCATGTTTTTGCAAGCTAGCCATTAAATTCTGTTGAATCATAGCAAAGCCTTCTAAAAACGCCTTAGTTTCATCTGTAGCAGGTACCTGTAAAGCGCGCTCAAAATTGTCAAGCACTGGGAATAAATCTTCCATTACATCACCTTTTACAAAACCAGCGAGCTGTTCTTTTTCTTGTAAAGTGCGGCGTTTATAATTATCAAAGTCAGCCTGTAAGCGAAGATAGCGATTTTCCATCTCAGCTACAGCTGCTTTAATATCAGCTTCCACGGCTGCACCAGATTCTTCTGCTACGTCTTCAGCTAAATCAACTTGATCAGCTTCTGTCGCCTTTGCATCTGTTACATCAGCTTCCGTCTTTGTGCTTTCCAGATTCTCTTCAGTGGTTCCCATATCTTCGTGTTGTTTAGTTTCTTCTGTACCCATTGTGCGAATCACCTCATTTGTTTTCTTTGTCTTTTAATAGTTTTATAAAGTCTTGCATATACGATAAAATCCCAATAATTCGGCTGTACTCCATACGTGTTGGCCCTAAAATAGCCAAAGTGCCAATCCGTTCATCATCTGCCCCAAAGTTAGCCTGAATAAGGCTCAAATCTTTTAAGGTTTCTGATTTATTTTCATCGCCGATTTTAATATCAATGCCATCTGTGGCGGCAGGACCAATAAGTTGATTCAACTGATCTTGCTGCTCTAGCAAAGATAATATGGGCTGTACCTTTTTAATATCTTTAAATTCTGGCTGCTCTAATAACTCAGTAGTGCCAATGGAGTAAAATAGTTTTCGTTTAGCAATGGCTCGATATAAAGTATTGGCCATAACTGCCAAAAGCTCTCGCGGTCCTTCTACAATTTGCACAATCGCCTGTAAAGAACCCAGTGAAATATCACAAATTCTCACATCTTTTAAGGCATTGCTAAATCGCATAGACAAACTAACTAACTCGTCATCACTAACGGCCTCATTGAAATACATAGGCTCATTATCTAAAGCCCCCATATTCGTCACTACAACCATAACGGCTCGATTTTGCCCTATAGGAAGCACATGGATAAATTTCAAAATAGAAGAATCATGTGCAGGAGCTAAAAACAAGCTCATATTATGGCTTATTTGTGAAATGAGTTTAGCCACATTTAAAAAGAAATCTTCAAAGTTACTTGGCTTTTCTTTCCATATTTGATTGATTCGTTCTGCATCTTCGCGCTGTGTGCCGTTCAAATGCATCATGTCATCTACATAATATCGATATCCTTTAGCTGAAGGTATGCGCCCTGCTGAGGTATGAGGCTGCTCTAAAAATCCAAGCTCCTCTAAATCAGCCATTTCATTGCGCACCGTGGCAGGACTGACGCCTAATTTATAATTCTTGGCCAAAGTCCTAGACCCCACTGGTTCAGCTGACTTTATGTAGTCTTGTATGATAGCGTGTAAGATGCGTTGTTTTCTTTCATCCATAATCGCACCTCGTTTGTTAGCACTCATTAAAGACGAGTGCTAATCACAGCTATAATGTTACCATATTACATCAAAATGTCAAGTGATTATTTATCTTAAAATATAGATAATTCCGCATTAGTCAAAAAATCAAACCACAAAAAGTCAAAAGAGCTATATACTAGCCATTACTTGCACCTACAAAAATATAAGTGAATGTACAACTAGTATATAGCTCTTATAATTATCTTTTATTAAAGATTATTGTTCAGCACTTTTCTTTTTGCTGAAATGGTTAACTGCAATTTTGTACATGGCAATAACAAAACAGAAGTAAATTACCATGCCAAGGAATGTTGCACCTGGTGTTTTTTCCCACTCAGTTAAGAATACGTCAACACCGGCAATATGAAGAATGGCACTAATTAAGGCACCAATTGCACCACCTGCTACGAAGCCAGATGCTACAATACCACCTTTGCTAACGCGTTCTTCTTGCTCTTCTTCATCATCACTGGATTTTTTAACCAAGTAAGACACTAAACCACCTACAAGTAAAGGTGTGTTAATTTCCATTGGTAAGTACGCGCCAAGGGCAAATGCCAATGGTGGCACGCCACACATCCAAAGGATAACGGCGAAGAAAGCACCCATAATGTATAGAGGCCATTGTGCACTACCGCCAGTCATAAGTGGTTCAACAATAGCTGCCATAGCATTAGCTTGAGGCGCATTTAATGCATTTTCGCCTACGAAACCATATGCATTATTTAAGAGAATCAATACGCCTACAGCTACGATACCAGCGATGGCTACACCTACTAATTGCCATTGTTGCATTTTGCGAGGTGTGGCCCCTAGTAAATGAGCTACTTTCAATTCTGACATGAAGTTACCAGCTACACCAATTGTAGTCGCTAAGAAAGCGGCCATCATAAGAATAGCAATAATACCTATTTTGCCAGTTAAGCCCACGCTTGTAAGGGCAACGGCACCGATTAAAATCATGAAAATCGTCATACCAGATACTGGCTCACTACCAGTAAAGGCGATGGAACTAATACCTACTACAGAAAGTAAGAACGCCAAGATTAACACGATAACAAACGCTACTAATGTCTGAAGAATAGATTCAGCATAGCAAATGTGGAAGAAAATTGCGAATAACACAGTTGTTAAAATAATACCAAAACCTAAGAAGGACATTGGTAAGTCCATTTGTGTACGAAGTAAATTAACAGTGGCTGTTTTATCGCGGTTGAACATGTCTTTTAAAGCTTGGCTCATAATGCGAGTAACTACTTTTGACATGGAAAGCAAGCCAATAACCCCTGCCATAGCTAACATGCCAATACCAATATGACGCACATATTGAGAGAATACTTGACGCACTGGCGCATCAGCTAATAGGATTTCCTTGCCACCGACGATCATCACATGGTCGCCACCTAAATAATACACTAATGGAATACATACATACCAAGCAAAGAAGGAGCCTGATACGATAATAGCTGCATAACGCAAGCCTGTAAAATAACCAATACCAAGTAAGGCAATGTCACTATCCAAGGAGAAATGTAATTTCATCTTAACTTGGAAAGCCTGCCCCCATTGGAAGGTAGTAGTTGAAAATACTTCGCGCCACCAACCTAAAGAGTTGAGTACAAAGTCATAGGCCATACCAAAGAGACCACTAAAGATCATCAATTTTGCACGGCTACCTTCATTACTACTTAATACTTCAGCGGCTGCACGACCACCAGGGAATGGATAGGCATGATGCATCTCTTCACAGAAATAAGACCGGAAAATAGTACAAAGCTGTACACCTAATAAGCCCCCAAGCACAACTGGTATAATCATTTCAATAAAAGATACATCTTGAATATTTAAGATGTAAAGCGCTGGTAAGATAAACATAACCCCAGCTAATACGTTCGTACCAGCACTACCAATAGCCTGGATATGAACAGTTTCTGGGAATGCATTTTTCCGTTTAAAAACGGCTGCCATCCCCATTGCAAGAACAGATACTGGCGCAAAAGCGTCAACTGTTTGACCAATTTTTAGGCACAGATAGCCAACAGCTAAAGAGAATAAGGCTGCGTAAAATAGGCCCCAGAAAATTACATAGGAGTTAATCTCCACATACTCTTTCTTCGGATCCATTATAGGATGAATGTCATTGGAATGTTCCTGTTCTTTCACGATATCCTCCTCGTTTACTCAGAACCATGCAATGTGCCGTAACACATCACTACACACATCCCCCAAATCCTCTCATCAACTCTTCTCATTTTAATCTTTTGCTGCCCTCTCACCACCTATGCTTGCATTATTGCCTACGCTGCATATTGCGCTCATGAGTTTGACCTACGTCACCGCCTACATAAAACGCATTTTATACTTATATTATAAATGATTGATTCATTTCGGTAAACAAAAATGTTCACTTCTAGTATACAAAACTGAAAAATTTTGAAAACTAGATGATTTTTTCATGGTTTTGTATTACTGTTAATGAATTTTTGTCCTTTTCGAATAGACTCGTTTTTGAAAGTTGTTTTTATTAACCCTCCTAATTAACAATACAGCTATAAAACTAAATGTTTAATACTATCAATCTTACATAAGTTGCAGTGTAATAAGTCACGCACAGCAACTTATAAATAGTATGAATTATACACTAAGGCTAATAACAAAGATAAAATTATTAGCAAAGACCTAATATAATAAATAGAGCCATACTGATATTGAACTCGTCTCGAATAGCTAATCCTATATTAATAAACAAGGAAGGGAAAAATGCTCTCCATCAAAGAGAAAAACACCCTCATTGAAGGGAAAAACACGCCCCATTCACCACGAGATACCCAATTATTTCTTTGACGCCTCTACAAAGGCCTTAAATAGATTATGAGCTTCTTCACAGTGCATCATTTCTGGGTGGAACTGACAAGTTACAAGCCATGGATAATCAGTCGCTTCTAATGCTTCAATGGTACCATCTTTAGCCCATCCAACAGCTTTTAAGCCTCTACCCACGTCTTTAACGGTTTGGTGATGATGTGAATTCGTCACCCAAGAAGTCTTGCCAATGCTTTCAGCAATCTTAGAATCAACTGTAAAATCTACTGTATGAAATGGTAGTCCTGGTGTTTGATCTTGCCAATGCTTGATTTTGCAATTTTCATCGTATTTTAGATCTTGATACAAAGTGCCACCGCGGAATACATTGACTACTTGATGGCCTCGACAAATCGCTAATACAGGAATCCCCTTTTCAATGGCTGCCTCAAGTAAGGCAAAGTCAAACTCATCTCTTTCTGGCCAAACATGACTAAGCGCTTGTAGTGGCTCTTCCCCATAATTTAATGGATACACATCATGACCACCAGATAAAATAAGTCCATCTAAACGACTTACTAATTCTCTAATATGTTCTTTATTTTCAGTGAAAGGAACAATAATAGGTAACGCCCCTTCATCACGAACTGAACGCAAATAATCTTCATTTACATAAGAGCGCGGCACACGAGCAAAATCATCATGCCCCACATACATATGACTGCCTGACACTCCAATAAATGGTATTGACATAGTATCACCCTCCTTAAAAAAAGGGCCTCCACCTCCATTGATGAAAGCCTAAATTTTTAATTTTCGTAATCTACTATCTTACTTCCGATTATAGGTACTACCTATACCTTTGTCAATGATAATAGACACGTAAAACACTTGATAAATTCGCATAACACAGCGTTTTTGTCTACTAGAGATGAACTTTTACAGTGTATAACAAGGTCTCTTTCAGCTAGACATCTAATGTAGCGAAAATACTCATACTAGCTACCCAATTTTGTAATTTCATCATTTTGACCAATTAAAATCAACATGTCCGTAGCTCGTAACTTATCATTTGGATCCGGTGGCGCCATCACTTCATTATTGCGTTTTATTGCCACCACATTTACATTATAAGATTTTCTAAGTTCCAGCTCTTTTAAGCTTTTATCCACCATAAAATTTGGCGTTTTAATTTCCACAATCCCAATGTCCTTAGACAATTGGAAGTAATCTACAATATGATCTCCTGATAACATCTGCGCTACACGTTCAGCCATATCGATTTCAGGATAGACAATAAAGTCTACACCTACTTTTTTCAGCAATTTACTTTCCATTAGGCTTGATGCTTTAGCAACAATATACGGCGATTTTAAATCTTTTAATACCATCGCCGTCAACAGCTTCGCATTCATCTCTTCACCAATAGCAATCACTACCATGTCCAAAGTTTCTAGGTGAAGCTCTGCAATCGTATCTTCATCAGTAAAATCTGCTACCACTGACTGTGCAATATAAGGCGCTAGCTTTTGCACGACTTTTTCATCTCTATCTACGCCATAGACTTCATGTCCTAAGGCAGTTACTTTTTTGGCCAAAGTACTGCCAAAACGACCTAGTCCAATAATGCCTATCGATTTTCGTTTCATTCTATCCTCCTAATTACATTCCATTTGACCTATCTGTGAGCCTTACAATAAAACATTATCTTCAGGATAATACACGCTGCTCGGTTTCTTTTGTGGAATAAAAAATGCACCAATTAATGTAAGTACACCAATACGACCCGTGTACATCACAATCATGAGCACTATTTTGCTTAAATCCGTTAACTCACCTGTTATGCCACGAGTTAAACCGACTGTAGCAAAAGCAGATGTCACCTCAAAGACTAAATCTAAAAAGTCAAATGGCTCCACCCAAGATAAAATAAATGTGGCAATGAGTACCAGCCAGGTGGAAAAAAAAATAATACTACAGGATTTTATAATCAAAGATTGGCTAAGGCTTCGATTAAATAACTGAACCCTTACTTTGTTCGTAAAAACAGAATAAGCTGTGGCCCATAAAACAGCTACTGTACTAATTTTTACACCACCGCCAGTAGAGTTAGGACCAGCACCAATAAACATGAGAATAATCGTAATAAACGTAGTCACTGGATGAAATTGACTATAATCTAATGTAGGTAAGCCTGCAGTACGAGGTGTAACAGCTTGCATAAGAGCGGCCTGCCATTTATTTATAAAGGAAAAACCATCTAATACGCCATTCCACTCCAATAAACAAATTAGAGCAGTGCCACCAAAGACTAAAATAGCTTCCCCTATAAGCATTACTTTAGTATGCAAGGCAAAAAACTTGAATCCTCGTTTGTAATTACGCAAAATATCAAAGGACGCCATATAGCCAAAGCCGCCCAATAATATTAAGCCACTCGTATTTAAAGTGAAGCCCCAATTATGTACTAACTCATAAGGTAGATTATTGTCAAAAAAGACAAAGCCTGCATTACAAAAAGAAGATATGGATTGGTAGAAGCCATAGTAAATGGAGTCAATGCCTAAATAAGGATATAACCCCAAAGTATAAATCACGCCACCAATAGCCTCAACTACAAAGGTAAGACCTACCACTTGTTTAAGCACTGTCTTAAAATCAATATTTTCAAGGCCTACATCTTCTTGGAGCAGCAACCGATTTTCAAGGCCCACACGCCGTCTTAATATTAAGAAGATCAGCGTAGTAAAGGTCATAGTTCCTAGGCCACCTATTTGTATGAGAATAATCATAATAGTCTGGCCAAATACACTCCAATGGTGAAATGTATCCACCGGTGTAAGCCCTGTGACCGAAGCACAAGATACGGCTACAAAAAATGCATCTACCCAATGGGTCGAACTACCATCAACAGTGGCCATTGGCAAAGTCAATAAAGCACCACCAAGGATCATAAGGAAAGCAAAACTAATAGCTAACATCCGCTGTGGATTACGGACCAGGAAATTTCGGTACCATTCTGCGAAGGTATTCGTCCCCTGTTTACGTTTAAATGAAACTGACATATGGACCTCTCATAAATCTTAATTAAAATTACTGACCTAGTGTACGCCTATTTTAACTAAAATTCAATAGAATATTTTATTGATTTATTACTTTTTGATAAAATCGTTAATGATTAATTTTTTGCTGATATTCGTTATTTAATATTTTTGCTATACACCAAGGACATAACTTAGTTAAACGCTAAGCGTATTAAGTTTTATCCTTAAATACATCAGATTTATCTTTAGAGCTATCAACTTTACCTTTATGTACATCAGCTTTATCTCCAAATGCATCAACTTTATCTTTTAATACATCATCTTTTGACGCCTTCACAGCTTCTCGAATAGCCTTATACTGGGCGCGGCTTTCTTTTATAGTAATGGCAAACCACTCAGAAAAGGCTGCACATAAAAAGGCTACAAAAAAATAAGCGCTTATGATGCATAATAAAATGGCCACTATTATGTAATAAACCACAGGGCTCAAGCCAAAGTAATTAGTTTCAGACAATACTATGTTCATAAAACTAGTAAATGATAAAGAATGATAGGCTAACATGCCTTCTGCTAAGCCCCAAAAAATCAATAAAACAAGCATAAAAAAGTATAATGTATATTTGTGGAACTCCATATGTTGGCTTAATTCTTTCACATATACTTTTCGAGCTAAGTAACCGCCAAATATAAGACATAACGCGATGGCTGCATGTTGTGTTATCTCATGACTAGCTTCTTCTGCCACATAAATCCCCAACACCATAGAAAACAAACCATATAAAGCATATATCATGCCCCCTAAAGTAATTCGAAGAGCTAATTTACCATACCGATTCATACTCTCACCATTTCTCTATATATCCCTATCACTAATCCCTGTTCTATCCTTTGCGCTTTACTTCATACATAAGAAGCTCAATTTGCCAAGTCTTCTCTTATAAAGTATTTTCTTACAAAGTATTCTCTTGCAAATTCTTTTCAGCAAAAGGATTACCCAAACGCTCTAAAAGATGTTCAAATTTTTCTTTAGGCTGCGCCTGTTCCTTGTACCATTGCAATAAAAACTCCATTTTTTCTTGTGCTTCTTCTGGTGATAGTCCTTTTAGCAAAATTTCAGCACTTTGAGGCTTACCACCACTCTTGCCACCAGCTACGAGCACATAACCATCAGGCATGCCGTATACACCAATATCCTTGATCATTGTCTCCGCACAACAACGTGGACAGCCACTAATACCAATGCGAATTTTATTGGGCATTGCCTCGCCAAAATACTCACTGTCCATATGCTTAGCTAAGAGAATTGTCTCCATAAAAGCATGACTACAGCCATCCGTGCCACGGCAAGATACTACTGAATTAACCGCTTTATGCTTAACTGCGGCGACACCCTCTGGCAATTGTGCTAGGATTTTCTCCTTGGCCTCTTTAGTAATATCGTAAAGTTGAATGCCCGTAGCAACAACTCTAAAATTAGCTTCATATGTATCGGCTAAGTCCATAATGGCCTGCAACTGACTACGCGAAAATTCACTAAATAAAGCATGTAATATAATTGAAGTCTTCATAGACGATTAAACTCCTTATGAAAAATCTATTGATAAAAATGCTATTCACTATTCATTCTGTAAAAAATATGATTGTATATTGTGCTCTTTAATAGGCAAGTTATATTTTACTAATGCCTATATAGCAAAATTAAATTTAATTGGTGAAATTTAATTATATCATACATTAGCCATAGTATATATTAGACATAGTGTATCTTAGTCATAACAGCTGTTATCTACGTATTATGTTATCTACATATTATGTTCTCTCTATTACATTCTATCTATGTCATATATTAGCTACATCTTATATTTCCCCTATCGTATGTTTACCATATCTTATATTAACCATATCGTATACTAACAATTGCTCATATTTCTCAACTAAATAAGAAAATAAAAAGACCTATCAAACTTACTCCCCCCAGTGTTCTCCTTTAGGTAAGTAATAAGTTATAATAGGTCTTCTTATGTGAAAAAATTATATCATGCTACGAATTAAATTTAATATCAAGTTTTAGAATTTAGTTTCTCTGATCAAATTTCCTTGCGCATCAAATACTAAATTATATTTTTCACGTGCTCCGTCTACAGTAATGGACGCTGTGAATACGCTGTTCTCAACAGAGAAAAGGTAAGTGATGCCATATTTTACTTCGCCACCTTCTATGCTTTTAGCCTTCTCTTGAGCTACTTTGTACATATCTGGTATTTTATTAAAATCAATGGCACTAATAGGGCCTACATTGTCAGCTAACACACCATCACCTGTTAATTGAACTGGCTCTGGACCACTCCATTTACCGTTTTGGTAACGATAGCCATCAGCCTTATCAGTAGTTCCTGGTTTTTGAATGGTAATCATTATAATATTGCCTAATTCTTTGCGGTTATCAACGGTAATACCATCCATAGCTTTTAAATCATGACCTTTTAATTCGTCTCTGTTCTTAAGTTCATCAAAAAGCTTATTTGCGTAACCTGGTTCTGTTAGTACGTTTTTGCTACCGCCCCCTGTTAAACTACTTACAGCATCGCCGCAGCCTGCTATAAAAAACACTGAAAACACTACTAATAACATTACCCAAAGTTTTCTCATTGTCATGCCTCCCCGATTTAATATACTGCAAAACAAAAAACCTCATCTATATCTCATATTATAAGCCATGAATAATGATTTTCAAAATATCAAACTTGAAACGTAACTACAATAAATACAAGTTCTTCATTTAATATAACTTAATATGATATCCCCCTATTCACATGCATCATAGCTTTATAAAATGAATTCGCCGCTTATAATCATGCCCTATCTAAATCAATCTTTCATAACGCTCAATTTACCCTCAATTTGATTTTATTATGTATCCTTCAACTTATTTGTATCTCCATATAAACAAATGGCTTCAGAGGCTACTTTTCTATAAAAAATACCCCCTAGAATTCTAGGGGGTCTGTTGAGCCTTCGTTTTTTTAACATGGCGCGCTCTACGTCCATATACGCTATTGAGCTTTTATTTTTTTACATGGCGCGCTCTACGTCCATATATTGTTAACTTAATATATCACAACTAGCTTTTAATGTCAATTTTACACTCCAATTAAAGTATGGAAGCTATAAAGTATTATCTAAACTATAAAGAATTAAGCATAAGATTAAAAGTCACCAAACCAATAATAAAAGTGCACATTCTAAATTAATGACAAATTACTAGCAAAAGAGTCATCGTCAATTTAATCTAATTCTGAATCTACCATTTAAGTAATAAGAGGAGTAATAATCTGCTAATAAATAATTGACAATTCCCAATACTATCTAGTATCATAATACCTGTAATACTTGGGGGTATAGCTCAGCTGGGAGAGCGCTTGAATGGCATTCAAGAGGTCAGCGGTTCGATCCCGCTTATCTCCACCACGTAAACCGCACAATTGTGCGGTTTTTTATTATATATGACAAAAGAATATAAATATTGACAAATTATTCAGTAAATAAAATCCTAGAATAATTACTAGGCAAATTTATAGTATAAATAACTAAAAGAGCCAGCAAATTAGCTAGCTCTTTTTTCATATTCATATACTTTTTTACGCAACACATATTCAACTGTAGCAGTCATGTAAAACAAAAGATAAAAATAGGTAATACTCACCAAGCCCATATATAAAGTAGGTAGCAATGTATTTAATCGACTCATGGCCCCTAATGAATTAATAGCATCGCCTATTATGCTTGCCACTATGAGAAAACACATAAAGTAAACAATGGTTAATATTAGCGCAACCATATAGAATATGACAAGGAAAAACTTCTTACCTAGCTTAGTATTAGGAAATCGTTGCTCTAAACCCCGTTCATATAAAGGGCGACAAGCTAAAGCATAAAAGGTAATAACCAAACAAATCAATATTAATATAGCACTATAAATCCAGAGTGTATTGAGATTAAATAGTAAAAAGTAATCTCCAAGACCAATAGTTATAATGCACAATATTTGAAATAAAATGCTCGCTGCACAAGCACGCCATCCAAACAAAATATAATCTTTCACACAATTCCACCTCTAAGTAAATTTTTAATGTTCAACCCCCAATAATCGCTCTCTATATTTCACCATTTTGCGACGCCAAATGTACTCCACAGTGGCCGTGCAATACAATAAAAAATAAAAGAAGGTAAAGCCAAATACACCGACCATGACAAAGGGCAAAAGTGCTGCTGAATAATATTGTCCCTCAATATCTGATACTGAGTTAACTAACTCCCATGTTACAAAGGTAAAGAATAAGGCATATATAATTAAAAGTAACAGCCCTACCATTATAAGAGCGAAGAAAAATACCTTTTTAGATAAATTAGTGCCCGGAAATCTTGTATCTAAGCCCTTTTCATAAATAGGGCGACAGCCAAACGCCAGTAAAGTAATGACAACGAAAATAACCGTTCCGATTAATAAATTGTAGCCCACTCCATCTGGACTGGCTGCTATGCCAATATTAATCGTATATAGACAAATTAACGCTAAAAACTGAAATACTAGACTCGCTCCACAAGCACGAAGCCCAAATTTTAAATAATCCTTCACTATATCGCCACCTTAGAAACCTAATGCATATACTACGCGTTACTACTTTCAAATCCATTCTATCACACTTTGAAAAGATGTTTAAACTTTTCATGGATTACTTCTAAAGACACGGGCATATAGTCATGGGCTTCAACACCTACATCATATCTAAGGATACCATTTGCAATATTCTCTTCATTATATCGTCCATCGGAATGAATGTGACCATGCAAATTAATCCCTCGATTATGCCGTGAATGCTTCCACTCTAGCATAGGATAATGGATGAGTGAATATGTAACATGTTCATATTTAAACATTTTAAAATCTGTTATTTCTTCAAATAAACTAACATCATAATCATCACGATCATGATTGCCTCGCACTAAAATCTTCTTTCCCTTTAAACGAGCAATTAATTCATTCGCTTCATTAGTTCCTAGGCGAAAAGTTAAGTCGCCTAAAATATATACTATATCATTCTTATGCACTACAGAATTATATTTCTTGATTAATGTTTCGTTCATCTCCTCTAAGGATGCAAAGGGGCGATTTTGTAGTCTAATCACCTTTCTATGGCCTAAATGTAAGTCACTAGTAAAATATACCACTATAACACTCCCAATCTACATAATATCCCCATGATTAATTAAACTCTTATATTTAAACCTATATAATCTCTTATGCTTCGACTATTTAATCTCTTAAAAATTTGCTAAACACATAGTTTCCATGTTTAGCACCATCTCTTGTGAGTCGCCACCCAAAGCTCATCTGCCCTACAGGCATACCAGCGGGCGTACTCAAATACGGATTTTTCTCTACATCAGGTCTAAATGCAGAAAGATCAGAGCCTAAACCGGGCAATTTAGAGACCATTGTTTCATCATATAATTCCACTAGCCCCTGCACAGTTAAGATGTGTAGAACATCACCAAAAATTTCATGTACATTACTATTAAATCGCTGTTTAAACCTATCAGCACGCAATCCCCACTTAGTGCGCAAGGCTAAGAAGCAATAATCTTCTACTGCCCGTTCATTACTGATTGATTCTTCAAAAACTATAGGCAACAATCCTTGTCGAATGCGATTTATATAAGGCACTACATAAGGCTCATTATTGCGGCGCACATCATTATAAAAAGAATATGCCCCTGCACCAAAAGCTAAATAATCGCCATACTGCCAGTAGCGCAAATTATGATGGCTATAAGCTTTATTATTGGTGAAATTAGAAATTTCATATCGCTCAAAGCCATGTGCCTCTAAAGTATCTAACATGCAATCATACATAGTTTCATTTTCATCATCACTGGGCAATTGAATATGACCTAATTCCACTTCCTTATGGAGATTAGTCCCCTCCTCTAATTGGAGTCCATAAATCGAAATATGATTGACTCCTAAATCGAGTAAAGTCTCCACATTAGTCTTAATATCTTGCAAACTTTGACCAGGTAAAGCATAAATTAAGTCCCCACTTACAGTGGGAAAACCTACATCAATGGCATCGCGAATAGCTTGTTTTGCCATGGACGCCGTATGACCGCGACGCAGTAAAGTCAATAATTCATCATCAAAAGTCTGCACGCCATAACTCAATCGTGTCACACCGAGCTCTTTTAATCCCTGTAAGTAAGCTTTATCTATTTCACCAGGATTCGCTTCCATAGATACTTCCATTACAGACAGGCAATTATAATGCGCCTTTAAGGTATGTAAGATTCGCTCTATTTGCTGCAAACTTAATTGTGTGGGTGTACCTCCACCAAAATAGATTGTCTTCACTGGTATTTTAGTGGATTCTGGATACTGATTGGCCCACAGCTCCATTTCTTGGCACATTGATTCTACATATTCTTCGTAATATGCTTCCAGGCCCTCATAGGAAGCAAAATCACAATAGGAACACTTTTTACGACAAAACGGGATATGGAGGTACACCCCCATATCCCGCTGTGTATTTAAAGAGGGCGTATTTAGATTAGAATATTCTGTATTCATACACACTCCCATATTTGGCTTATCACATATTTAGCTTATCACATGATGTTTAATTCTTATAAATCATTATTAAACAGCTATAAGTACTACGCTTATTTGTCATCTACCTTCAAGATAGCCATAAATGCTTCTTGAGGAATCTCAACGCTACCTACAGCCTTCATGCGCTTTTTACCTTCTTTTTGTTTTTCTAGAAGTTTACGCTTACGGCTAATATCACCGCCATAACATTTTGCCAATACGTCTTTACGCCAAGCTTTTACGGTTTCGCGAGCCACAATTTTATTGCCCACCGCAGCTTGAATTGGAATCTCAAACATTTGACGTGGAATTAATTCCTTAAGCTTTTCAGCTAATGCACGACCACGAATAGCAGCCCGATCTTTATGAACGATGATGCTAAGAGCATCCACTGGCTCTCCATTGAGGAGAATATCCATCTTCACCATTGGCGATGCTTGATAGCCAATGAGTTCATAGTCAAGTGATGCATAGCCTTTAGTAGCGGATTTTAACTTGTCAAAGTAATCGTAAATAATTTCCCCTAATGGCAAATGATATACGATGGAAACGCGCGTTTCATCTAAGTATTCCATACTTTGATACTCACCGCGTTTATCTTGAGATAATTCCATAATGGCGCCTACAAAGTCTTTTGGCACAATAGTTGTGGCTTTAACATATGGCTCTTCAATAAAGTCGATTTCTGTAGGTGGTGGCAATTTAGATGGATTGTCGATTTCAAGCACTTCACCATTTGTTTTATGAACTTTATAGTTTACACTTGGTGCGGTTGTAATAAGAGTTAAATTATACTCTCGTTCCAAACGTTCTTGAATTACATCCATATGCAATAAACCTAAGAAACCGCAGCGGAAGCCAAAGCCTAAAGCAATAGATGTTTCTGGCTCATATTCTAAGGCAGCATCATTAAGGTTTAACTTTTCTAATGCGTCACGTAAATTGTCATAATCTTTACTATCTGTTGGGTATAAACCACAGTACACCATGGATACGGCTTTACGATACCCTGGCAATGGCTCAGCAGCAGGATTCTCAGCCATTGTTATAGTATCGCCTACATGGCAGTCGCGCACATTTTTAATACTCGCTGCTACGCAACCTACAGAGCCACAAGTAAGTTCATCTACAGGAATTAAGCCTGGTGTAAATACACCGAGCTCTGTAACTTCAAAATCTTTACTATCATGCATCATGCGAATGATATCGCGCTTTTTAATACTACCTTCTTTAACTCGCACATAGGCAATAGCGCCTTTATACGCATCAAAACGAGAGTCAAAAATCAAAGCGCGCGTAGGTTCCTCAGATTTATCTGGCGGAGCTGGAATACGCTCAACAATAGCTTCTAAAATATCCTGAATCCCTATGCCGGACTTCGCACTCGCCAAGATTGCATTTGACGCATCAAGGCCAATAATATCTTCTATTTCCTTTTTTACTCGCTCTGTGTCTGCACTTGGCAAATCAATCTTGTTAATAACAGGAATAATTTCCAAATCGTGCTCTAAAGCTAAGTACACATTGGCCAAAGTCTGTGCTTCCACGCCCTGTGCTGCGTCAACTACGAGTAAAGCCCCTTCACAAGCGGCGAGGGAACGCGATACTTCATAGCTAAAGTCCACATGACCTGGTGTGTCAATTAAATTCAATGTATATTGTTTTCCATCTTTAGCTGTATGCAAAAGACGTACGGACTGCGCTTTAATAGTGATGCCGCGCTCCCGTTCCAAATCCATGGAGTCAAGCACTTGTGCTTCCATCTCACGTTTAGTTAATGTGCCCGTCTCTTCAATTAGACGGTCTGCTAGGGTGGATTTCCCATGGTCAATATGGGCTATAATACAGAAATTACGAATGTGCTCAGTCGTCGACATAGTATACCTCATACCTCTCTAACAAACAGTTTCAATAACGCCCCCTCCAAGGACCTGCGTACCTTCATAGAATACGACGGACTGACCTGGCGTGATAGCACGCTGTGGCGTTTCAAAAATTACTTCCATTGTTTCATCGTCTAAAATACGCGCTACACAAGGTGATGGGTTAGCTGCATAGCGGATTTTACCAGATGCATGTAATTCCTTAGGAATTGTACCAGATAAGAAATTATAATGCTTACAAATCATTCGATTAGTGAACAGACTTTCGTCTGGACCTACAATAACTTCGTTCTTTTCACCATCAAGGCGAATTACATATAATGGATATTCATAGGCAATACCAAGGCCTTTGCGTTGACCAATAGTATAATTATATAAACCATTATGAGTGCCTAATACTTCTCCATTCTCATGAACAATTTTACCAGATGCTGGCTTTTCAGTTAATTGTTTTTGAATGAATCCTTGATAATTATGATTTGGCAAGAAGCAAATATCTTCACTATCAGGTTTATTTGCTACTGGCAAGTCTCGATCGCTAGCCATGGAGCGTGTCAAAGTCTTCTTTTGTGCTCCTAGTGGGAACATGAGATGACTTAAAATCTTTTGATTTAATGTGTAAAGTACATAGCTTTGATCCTTACTTGGGTCAGCTCCTTTATGGAGTTCATAAAGCTTTGTATCTTCATTATACTTTACCTGTGCATAGTGTCCAGTTACCATATGAGTGGCACCAAGCTCTAAGGCACGATTTAGTAAGAGATCAAATTTTATATTTTTATTGCAGAATACACAAGGATTCGGAGTACGGCCGGCAGCATATTCCTGTACAAAATAATTGACAACATTATCATAAAATACATCGCGCGCATTTACTACGTGATGTTCAATGCCAAGAAAATCACACATTTTCTTAGCATCCGTTACGGCTAACGGAATATCATCTGCGTCGGTATCATCTACCCATAAACGCAAGGTAATACCAAATACCTTATACCCTTGTTCTAACAGCATCGAAGCTGTTAAGGAGCTGTCTACGCCCCCACTCATTGCAACTGCAACTGTTCCTTTTTCCATGCTTTCTCCTTCTGTGGACCGCTTGGTCCGTACAGTAACATCCATATACATGATACAGAGTGAAAGTCCGAATATGTATACTAAAATAAAAATAAAAACTTACGTAAGTATATCACAAAAAATCGATTTTATATAGATTTAGCTTATCTTGCTAGGCCTTAACAAATATGTATAAAATTAGGCCTGTTCGGTGCGGCATTTTAAAATCTCTTCCGCAGCCCCTAAAATTCCCAGCATTGAATGTTCAAATACGAGGCCTCCTTGCATAAAAATCGTATATGGAGGACGCACTGGACCATCAGCGCTTAGCTCGATAGATGAGCCTTGTACAAAGGTACCACCAGCCATAATGATTTGGTCAGTATAGCCTGGCATATCACCCGGTACAGGTCTCACATGAGCATCTACAGGTGAATAGGCCTGCATACCACGACAAAATTGTTCCATCTCGTCAGCATTATTAAGATTGACAGCTTGAATTAAGTCAAACCGATTAGAATCAACTTTAGGAAATACTTCGTAACCTAGCAATGTACCTACCGATGCTGTATATACTGCCCCTTTTAAGGCTTGCAATACAACATGAGGAGCTAAAAATAAACCTTGGAAGAATAAGCGATACCCTGGTGTATACGAACCCATATGGTCTCCTAAACCAGGAGCGGTCAATTCATAGGCTACAGCTTCAACTAAATCTTCACGGCCTGCCACATAACCACCAGTAGGAGCAATGCCACCACCGCTATTTTTAATCAAAGAACCCGCCATAATATCAGCACCATGTTCAAGGGGTTCTGTCATTTCTGTGAATTCACCATAGCAATTATCAACAAAGCAAATTGTCTTAGGATTTGCTTTCTTCACGACTGCACAGATTTTTTCAATATCCATAACAGATAAAGGTTCTCTTGTGCTATAGCCACGAGAGCGCTGAATTACAACAACGCGTGTATTTTCATTTACAGCCTTTTCAATGGCCTCTAAATCATAAGAGCCTTCCTTAAGCGGTACTTCTTTGTAGATAAAACCGCGTTCCACTAATGAGCGCTTCATAGGATGCGGTACGCCAATTACGGATTGCATTGTATCATAGGGAGCTCCTACAGCGTAAACAAACTCTTTACCTTGGTCTCCACTGCCGAGCAAGGCGATTAAAGTCGTTGCTAATGCATGAGTACCTGATACAAAATGAGCACGCACCAAGGCTTTTTCCGCTTTAAATACATGGGCAAAAACCTCATCAAGTTTTTCACGGCCACTGTCATTATAGCCATAGCCAGTTGTTCCATTAAAGTGATAATCACTTAACTGGCAAGCTTTAAATGCTTCTAATACTTTCTTTGTATTATGTAATGCAATGGGCTCAAATTTCTTAAAATGTGGTTCTGCTATTTTCATAGCTTCATCGCGTAATTGATTTAAATTCATTAGTTTATTCTTCCTTTTCTGCTCTACTAAAGGCGTACTATATACGCTCTATTAAAATGTGGAGCGCACTATTTTTAACGCTTCTTCGTAGATATATTGCGAATTTTTCTTGGTACAATCGATCCATTGAATATAAGGCATCCGCTTGTACCAAGTAATTTGACGCTTAGCAAAGCGTCTTGTATTTTGCTGAATAGCCGCAATAGCTTCAGCTTTACTCAAGCGGCCTTCATAAAAATCGACCACTTCTTTATAGCCAATGCCCTTAAAGGCTTGGCATTGAGGATCAATGCCCTTATTTAATAAAGCTTCAACTTCTTCAAAAAGACCTTGCTCTACCATAATATTTACACGCAAATTAATGCGTTCATATAATTCAGCGCGGTCTCGACTTAGACCAATGACTGGTCCTTGAAAGCGTAATCCTTCCTTAGTCTGATTAGTCAAAGCCTCATAATCACCAGCTGCCATGAGTTCTATGGCGCGATATAGACGATGCTTATCAGTAAACTGTAGCAAAACCTCACCCTTAGTAGCCAATTCACGGGCATAATTCTGTAATCCTTCAATCCCTTCAGATTCATATAAAGCATCTAACTCAGCTCTTAGATTAAGATTTGGCCCTTCTGCGGAGAAATTAAAGCCCTCCAACAAAGACTGCACATAAAAGCCCGTGCCACCAGATAAAATAGGAATACGTCCCTTGCCATTTTCCAGACCAATAATTCGCTCCGCTTCAGATTGAAATAATGCCACGCTAAACTCCTCATCTGGCTCATAACAATCAATTAGAAAATGGGGTGCCCTTTGAAGCTCTATAGCATCAGGCTTGGCCGTGCCTATATCAAAGCCCTTATAAACTTGGTATGCATCACCAGAAATTACACTGCTGTTTAGGGTCTCTGCTAATTGTAGCGTTAATTCTGTTTTCCCCACCGCAGTAGGGCCTAAAATAGTAATTAACTGATTCATACTTCATACACTCCATAGGCTACTTTACTATATTGACCACCCTGTAAATAGGATGGGGGCCACATTTTAAAAATTGTGGCAAACGGTCGCTCTTTAATAATGACTTTACGTCGTGCTACACGCTTTGCTTCCTCTAGCATCTCCTGAGTCAAACCAGACTCTACAATATGACCGCGTAGAGCTAAAAATTGAGGGCTTTCCTTAACAGGCACTTCAAACATAGGGTCAAAATAAACTATGTCAAAGCTCTTGCTTTTAGCCTGCTTTAAAAAGATTTCATACCGCATAGCGCACAGCTGAATACGGCGCAATGCATTTGTCACTGCCTGTGATTCATGAACAAAGTGACGACAGCCATAATTGCTAATATAGGCCAATAAAGGATTGCCCTCAAGCCCTATAAACCGATGAATTTCAGGATGTCCATAAGATACCATAAGGCTATCGCTACATAAGCCTACAGTGCAATCGAGAAAAGATTCAACCGGCTCTTCACCAACAGCGGCTAGTAAATGCTCCACATCACCACGATCATAAGCTATGATGCGAAGCTGAGCCATAGAGAGGTGAAATTTATGACTCACCTTTTCACCGGTGTATAGAATGGGCCCATCTTGACTCATAATCAGTATATCAGCATTGTTATGAGCTTCTTTTATCTTGCGTAAGGAATCTCGCCGTCTTACAACATAAGGTATGCCTAATAACAAGCTAGCTAAATAGGCCTTCTCTTGCTCTTCTTGACTAGCCTTTTGTGCTGTAGTGACCACGGCTGTAGCACTAGCATTAGACTGCTCTTCCAGCTCTACTCGTTGCATACTTCACTCCTTACACTATTAAAATTCTTAGCTTCTACACTCAAAAAATATCAAACTCTGCAAGAGTCATTAACTGCGCAAGAATAATTTACCCATTTCTTCTGGTGTAAATTTCACAATCGTCGGGCGTCCATGAGGACATACATATGGCTTGTCTGTTTTGAACAATTCTTCAATTAAAACGGCCATTTGATACGTATTCAAAGTATGCCCCGCCTTAATAGCACCTCGACAGGATGCATAAGCTAACATTTCATGGCGCAATTGCGCCTTAGTAGGCTCTTGTTCTTCTTTCAATAAGGAAAATACATAGCGTAAAATTTCTACGCCCTTACTTTCTACTAAGTCTACTGGCAATCCTTCAACTTTAAATTGTGTAGGCCCTCCTTGCACTACCTGGAACCCTAAATTAAGCAAGGACTCCGCTTGTTCTTCAATAATGATGAGCTCATCTTCACTGGCCTCTTCATATTGCGGAATCAACAATTCTTGCATAGGGATAGCTTCTGCAGACTTACATAGTTTATCATAGCGAATCCGCTCATGAGCGGCGTGTTGATCAATTATATATAAATTATCGCCCTTTTTCGCCAATATATAACAAGCTGCCACTTGCCCCAAAGGCAATAGGCCTGTAGTATTCACTGTTTGGCTTTGATAAGCAATTTGACTATCAGAACTTGTTCCATATGTAGCTTGGCTCGAACTATTGCTTTCAGCTGAGCCTTCACTATTCGAAGAGCTGTCAATATGACTAGTCCCATAGGCATTCGTTATATCATTAAAGGCTTGTTGACGATGAGTTTCTACAATCTCATGAAAACGCGCTTTATCTTCTTCCGTATAGGACTTAGCTTGTGGACCAATTTCAAAATCGCCACTGTCTACCCAGGACTCTTCACGATAGTTAACGCGCTCTGGCGGCGTATATCCGTCCTGACGCAATCGGCGCACAAAATCTTCTGTATGGGTCCGATTAGGCAAGTCTGATCGAACTGGCTCAATATCTATTTGATGTAATTTCTCTCGTCCTATAGAAGTAAACGAGTTTTCATACGATACAGCAGTGGTAATGGCCTCTTCAATAGCATTAGGATTCGAAGAATCGGCTGGCGATCTACTTTCCCCTGTTTTCACTTCATCTGTTTGCCCCTCAAACTGTAAGTCCTGACCGAGCGGTTTTGAGTTATAAAACGGTACTGTTAAGCCATCTCCGCCCACTGAACTTTGATTAGTTCCGCTTAAAGGGTTTTGCAAAGCTTGTAAAATAGCGTGATATACAGCCTTAAAAATCGGCTTGTCATCGCTAAACTTCACCTCGCTCTTACGAGGATGAACATTAATATCCACCGTTTCTGGAGGCACCGTAATATTTAGCAAGACTAATGGATAGCCACCTTTAGGTAAAAGCGCATGATAGGCATTGTCAATGGCCTTAGTAATCGCTTTATCACTAATGACACGATTATTAACCACTATAGTTTGCCAAATGCGACTGCTCTTTAACAATGTTGGCTTACTCACTACGCCAGTTACAACAATTCCTTCAGCTTCATAAGCAATAGGGAAAATATCATTGCTTACTTTATAACCATATAAGGCTGATACGGTGTCAACTAAATCTCCATTCCCCGGTACTACAATACTAACGGAGTCATTGTTGATAAGCTTAAAGGCCACTTGAGGATTGCTTAGTGCCAGCTTACCTACAATGTCTTGTATTTTTGCAGTTTCTGTGCGCTCAGTTTTTAAGAACTTACGCCGTGCCGGTGTATTGAAAAACAAATCTCTTACTTCAATACTCGTCCCTGGTTGAGCACCAAAGGGCATGCAATCATTTACATGGCCACCATCAATAGTAATGCGTGTACCCAATTCTTGATCAATCGTCCTTGTAGTAAGGGAGAAATGAGACACTGACGCAATACTAGCCAGGGCCTCGCCGCGGAAGCCGAGCGAAGCTATATCAAACAAATCATCTACAGAGCGAATTTTACTGGTAGCATGACGAAGTACAGCTAACCTTGCGTCCTCTTCTGTCATGCCAGCTCCATTATCGGTGACGCGCATATAAGTTATGCCACCATCAGCTATTTCTATTTCAATGCTAGTGGCGCCAGCATCTAAGGAATTTTCCAGGAGCTCCTTGATGACTGATGCAGGCCGTTCAACCACTTCACCAGCGGCTATTTTGTTAATAGTTACTTCATCTAATACATGAATTTGTGCCACAATTAAGCACCTCCTTTACGAGCCTCCTCTTGCAATTTAAAGAGAACATTTAATGCTTCAATAGGAGTCAAACTCATAATATCTACAGCTAAGAGATCTTCTAATACGGAATTAGTAAATAAATTGCCGCCAGAGTAGTTATTAGCACCCATGCTGCCTCGCTGTAATCCAGCTGTAGCTTTACTATTTTCACCAACAGCAGATGAATGAGTAGCGCCATCAATAGTAGCCACCTCACCATCAGCAAGTAAATTGCCCTTAGAAGGAACACCTGTTAGAGCCTCTAAGGCAGCCGCTTCATCAAGCGCTGTAGACTCTAAACTCTCTAAAATTACCTCTGCACGCTTTAATACAGAGCTTGGTAAGCCTGCCAATTTAGCTACATGAATACCATAGCTACGATCTGCACCACCGCGCACAATGCGACGTAAGAAGACTACATCTTTGCCTTTTTCTTTTACAGCTACTGTATAATTTTTTAATTTTTCATACGTATCTTCTAGTGGAATCAACTCATGATAATGAGTAGCAAAGAGCGTTTTTCCATGAATGTGCTTACAAATATACTCCACTACAGCTTGCGCAATACTTAAGCCATCAAAAGTACTCGTGCCACGGCCAATTTCATCTAAAATTAGCAAACTATTAGATGTTGCATTATTTAAAATATAGGCTACTTCCTTCATTTCCACCATAAAGGTACTTTGGCCTGTAGAGATATCATCGCTAGCCCCGACACGCGTAAAAATGCGATCTACCGGCGAAATAATCGCCTCTCTAGCAGGGATAAAGGAGCCAACTTGAGCCATAATCATGAGCAACGCAACTTGACGCATATATGTTGATTTACCAGCCATATTAGGGCCTGTAATTAAAATGAACTCTTCGCCTTGATGATTTAAAGTCACATCATTAGGGACGAACACTTCCCGTTTTAATAGCTTCTCAATAACCGGATGGCGACCATCCCTGATGGTAATTTGTCCGTTCATGGTCATGGACGGGCAAATATAGTTTTCCTCATATGCCACTTGTGCCAAACTGGCTAACACATCAAGCTTTGCAATGGCGCGCGCTGTATTTTGAATCTCTTTAACCGCCCCTTTAATCATGGTGCGCAGTTCTTGATAGAGACTTTGCTCTAAGGCAACAATTTTCTCTTTAGCGCTGAGAATTTTTACTTCAAATTCTTTGAGTTCTGGCGTAATATAACGCTCCGCATTGGCCAAGGTTTGTTTGCGAATAAAATAATCCGGCACAGCTGCTGCATTGGCATGAGAAACTTCAAAATAATAGCCAAATACTTTATTGTAGCCTGTTTTTAATCGAATGCCCGTCTTTTCCTTGACCTCTTCTTCCAGACGTTGCAACCACTCTTGGCTATTAGTCGCCAAAGATCGAAGCTCATCGAGCTCCGTATTATAGCCATCGCGAATTACGCGTCCATCTTTTAAAGTCAAAGCTGGCTGTTCTGCTATAGCGCGATAGAGCAAGTCGTAAATATCTTCATGTAAGTCAATTTGACTGACAATCTCACTGAGCAAATTGCTCTCATAAGTCTGACCTATAGCCACTAAGTCAGGTAAAATACGCAAGGATTCACGTAAAGAAGTAAAGTCGCGCGGCGATACAGAGCCTGTTTCTACGCGCGCTAAAATGCGCTCAAAGTCAAAGATTACATCTAAGAGCTCGCGCAAACGCCCTTGCTCCGTCGGCTTAGCCACCATTTCAGCAATACTGCGCTGACGGCGTTCAATATGATGTACATCCATAAGCGGACTTTCTATCCATTGCTTTAATAAGCGCGCTCCCATAGGTGTCAATGTTTTATCTAAAATGGATAACAAGGTACCCTTCGTGCCACCATCGCGCAAGTTATGAGTAATCTCTAAATGGCGTAGGCTCGATGTATCAAGAACCATGCGGTCCCCAATTTGTAAGGGATGAATATAGTTAATATGAGAAATATCAGTTTTAATGACAGTGCTTAAATAGGTAAGTAAATAACCTAAGCCTTCTAGAACATCTTCTTCTAATAGGCCTGCATCACTAAAATGGACCATACTTTCATTGCGAATAGCACTTAACTCTTCTACAGGAGAAAATGGCGACAAGGCCACATTATTGAGCTGAATCGAAATAAAATCTTCTAGCTCTTTCCCCAAAGGAATATCCCCTACGGTTACAATTTCAGAAGGACGATACATAGCTAATGCATCATAAATAGAAGATTGACGCTCACCATGGCGTATTCTATCCCAAATGACTTCACCAGTGGACACATCACAGAAGATAAGAATCAAAGTCTCTGTGGTTCGATAAAATAGGCCTAAGAAGTTGTTCTCTCGCGCTTCTGTGCCATTTTCTGTGAGCACCGTACCTGGTGTTATAACACGGATTACATCGCGTTTTACAATGCCTTTGGCTGTCTTTGGGTCTTCCACTTGCTCACAAATAGCAACTTTATAGCCCTTTTTCACCAATTTATCTATATAGCTTTCAGCTGCATGGTAAGGAACACCGCACATAGGGGCTTTTTCTTCTTCACCAGAATTGCGGCCTGTAAGCGTAATATTCAATTCGCGCGATGCAGTCAATGCATCATCATAAAATAATTCGTAAAAATCACCAAGACGAAAGAACAAGAGTTCCTCTTTATATCGATCTTTTATAGAGAAATATTGATCCATCATAGGCGTTTGCTTTTTACTCATGTACGCCTCCATCCACTAGCAAAATCGAGCCTATACTCTGCAGTATAGGCGCGAATATCTACTAAATCTTATATATACTAAAATCTACTCATCCTTATATATTAAAATCTACTGACCCTTATATATTAAGATGTACTAATGCTTATACGATAGTGCCGTATAAAATCCAAGTTTGTGCTTTATCCACTCGCGCATTCACGGTGTCGCCAATCTTAAGACTTTCATCTTTAGGGAATAAAATCATCTTATTCCCAGATGTACGACCAAACCATACATTTTCATCATTGCGACTTGGGCCTTCAACGATAATTGGATATACTTGGCCTTCCATCACTTTATTGTGCTCTAAGGAAATCTCATTTTGCACATCCATTAAAGCTTGCAAACGAACTCGCTTCACTTCTTCTGGCACTTGATCTTCCATAGTAGCTGCTGGCGTACCAGAGCGTTTAGAGAAAATGAAAGTATAGGCCATATCATAGCGAATATCCTTGAGCAATTGTAAAGTAGCCTCAAAGTCCTCTTCAGTTTCTCCTGGGAAGCCTACAATTAAATCAGTAGTCAATGTAAGGCCTTTAATTTTTTCTCGGCAATATTCGATAAGTTCCTTATAATGCTCTACAGTATAACGGCGGTTCATTTTTTGTAAAATGCGATTGGAACCTGACTGAATTGGCAAATGTAATTGAGTCACTACATTAGAGGAGCGCCCTAAGGCATCGATCATCTCTTTATTCATATCCTGTGGATGACTCGTCATATAGCGAATGCGTTCAATTCCTGGAATATGATCTAAAGCATCAATTAAATGACCAAAATGTGTGCCATCTTTAAAATCTAAGCCATAGGAGTTTACATTTTGACCAAGCAAAGTAATTTCTTTATAGCCTGATGCACCTAATTTCTTAACATCATCTACGATATTTTCAATAGGACGGCTGATTTCACGGCCTCGCACATGAGGTACAATACAATAGGTACAGAATTTATTACAACCATTCATAATTGGCACCCACGCAGAGAATGTGCCACTTGGCTTTGCTTCTAATTCATAGAGTACGGAGTTATCCATCTCTACATTGAGCTGATGCTTATGAGTACGTTGTACTTCTTCTACCATTTCATTAATATGGCGCAAATTGTGCGTGCCTAACACAATATCAATATGAGGCGCACGCTTAAACATATCAGCTTGATTCTTTTGAGCCATACAGCCTGTAATAGCAATGATTAAATTTTTATTTTTTTCTTTTAAATGCTTTAATTCACCGATACGGCCATAAATCTTATGTTCTGCTGTTTCACGAACACAGCAAGTATTTAAAATAATCAAATCAGCTTCTTCAAACTGTTCGGTGCTCTCATAGCCAGCCTGTTCTAACTGATGGGCTAAACGTTCAGAGTCACTTTCATTCATCTGACAGCCATAGGTAAATATATAATATTTTTTCATCATCTTCTCCAACTCATTGCTAACCTAAGCAATACTAGCAAATTTACTACTATAATTCTTTATATTATCATATTTTTATAAGGCAAAGCTCATTACTTAGCTTAAAAATGCATTTATAAAGCTAAGTCAAACTTCATTATTGGCACTAAGTAAAACTCTCATTAATGGCGCTAAACCAAACTTCAATAATTGCGCTAAGTAAGACACTTATTAATCCCCTAGGCCAAACCACATTAATGACGGCTAGGGCTTACTAATTTATCGACTACAATAGCCAGCCGCTCTACTGACATGCCCGTAATATACTCTATATCATTGCATATGTATTTATGCATTTGATTCATTATTTCTTTAACCGGACGCCCCTTATATAACACAACGCCCATATTTAAAGTTAAGGCATTATTACCCTTTTGAGATTTCTTTATACTAATATCATCACAAGCAGAAATGTCCTTAATTTTCTTCAAGCTATTTTTTATAATTTCTTCAATCACCTGATCGGAGAAAGTCAAACTACCATAATAGCTAAATACGGGGCGCACCACTGATTTTTCAAATTCTGCGGCGCCACTCTTAGAAAAGCGCGTCCGTCGCCAAATAGATTTAATGGGGTCAATTAAATAGCCCTGAAAATGAGGCTTTAACTCCATGGTTGGAACTGGAATAATATGCTTACCTTCTTTTAAGCGTGACACTTGTGCCTTTTCAATTTCCTTAGGAGACGCTATATCTTCAATGTGAATATACCGACTAGGAGCACCTATGCCAAGAGCCTTTGAAATTTTTCCTACCATATTTTCCGAAGTTCCTAATATTAAAATTCGCTCGGGTTTGATTAAGTCCAGCTGCTCCCGCACAGACTGCACTTGCTTAGGGTCTTGAAATATAGCGCGACGAACTGCCTTAAGACGGCTTTCTTCTTTTTTAGCTGAAAAACCTGCTACAATCCGATTATTGTGAATTAAAATACCATCATCTATGATGCACTCAGCGTGATTCTCATGGGCCACAACTAACGCGCGATGACTTTTCCCTGTCCCACTAGGTCCTACGAAAGCTATAACTTCCATATATATCTCTCCTATTATTTTATGAACCAAAGATTGCTTAGTTCATAGCTACTACCCAAAATTCCTAATCATTTGACCATGTCTAGATATATCACCGTCTATACATTAGCCACTAATTTTATAAACTCTGCTACATCTTCACTTTGTATTAAATAATCACCAATATTATACGGAATTTTATTAGGAATGCCATGATAATCAGAGCCGCCTGTAATTAATTTATTATGGTCAAGAGCAATTTGACGATATCGCTTTGAATCCTCTTCGCTATGAAGAGGATGGTATACCTCAATGCCATCAAAAGGCAAAGCTAACAAATCTACTACATCTTCGTCTGAATTCAATAAAATAGGATGAGCCATAACAGCCACGCCACCAGCGCGGTGAATTAAATCAATTACATCTTCAGGCTCAGCCTTAAACTTAGGCACATAACAAGGACTCTTACGACTTAATATAGTATTAAACGCTTCGCTTACAGTACTTACATAACCTTTTTTAATCAATAATTGCGATAAATGAGGACGCCCCAGTGAGTTAGCATGAGGGAATAAATCCTCTAACTCTTCGCGCGATACATCGTAGCCATTTTCCTTGCAGCGATCAATCATGCGAAAAATACGGGACTCTCGAGATTCTTTAAAGAAGTCTACATACTCCTTAATCTCTTTATTGGCATAATCAAAATCATAGCTTAATATATGCACATCTTTATTGTTATATGTGGAACTAAACTCACAGCCCCTAATAACTTGTATATCTGAAATCGGATCTTGTATTAAGTCAAACGAGCCATCTATTGTATCATGATCAGTAAGGGCCATTATTTTAATACCAGCGGCCGCATTGGCTGCTCGTAAATCTTTTGGTAACATAACGCCATCGGATGAGGTGCTATGCATATGAAAATCTACTAACATATTTCGCCTCCTACAATCTACATTACTCGATAATACTCCATCTTTTATTATGACTTAAATTCTCATTTTATACAAGCATTTCACTTAAATTAATACATAAAAACAGTCGATAGGTAAATCCCTATCGACTGTAATCTACTAGCCTAATTTCTCTAAAATAGACTTCACTGTACTTGCTACATCAGTCATGGCTACTTCAAGGACTTCACCAGTCTTGCGCACTTTAAGCTCTACTGCATTGCTTTCAAGTGTATTTTTACTTACTGTAATGCGCACTGGATAGCCAATTAAATCAGCATCCTTAAATTTAACCCCTGCACGATCTTTACGATCGTCTAATAATACATCTACACCTGCTTGTTGTAATTCAGCATAAATTTCCTGACTTACATTCATAAGTGCTTCGTCTTTTGCATTGATTGGCACAATGTCAACTTCAAATGGCGCAATGGCTACTGGCCAAATAATGCCATCTTCATCATGGCTTTGTTCAATAGCTGCCGCTAATGTACGAGATACACCGATACCATAGCAACCCATTACATATGGATTAGGACGGCCATCCTGATTGAGGAAGGTGCCATTCATAGATTCACTGTATTTAGTCCCTAATTTAAATACTTGACCTACTTCAATCCCTTTTGCCAAATTAAGCTTGCCGCCACAATTTGGACATGGGTCTTCCGGTGTGATTAAACGAATTGGTGCCACAATAATATCATCTACATTAAAATCGCGTGTTGGATTGATGTTGATATAATGCGCATCTACTTTATTAGCCCCACCACAAGCATTTTGCATAGTCATAACAGATTCATCAACTACAATTTTAAATTCCTCTGTCTGTGCTAATCCCACAGGGCTAATGAAACCACCTACAAGACCAACTTGTTTTAATTGTTCTTCTGTAGCCATTTCAGGTTCAATATTAGAATCTACTGCATGCTGCACAGCAATTTCGTTCACTTCATGGTCACCGCGTACAATAGCTAGTACGACTACACCATCTACAGAGAGAACTACTGCTTTAATTGTTTTCTCTAAAGGTAAGGATAACATATTAGCTACAGCTTCAATTGTTTTTGCCTCTGGCGTATTAACAATTTCTAGCTCTTTAGGCGCTTCACCATCCCCTGGCAAGGCTGCAGGCTTACCAATTTCAATATTGGCTGCATAATCACAACTGTCACAGTAAATAACATCGGCTTCACCAGATTCAGCAAGGGCCATAAATTCGTGACTATTACTACCACCAATAGCACCAGAGTCAGCTTCTACAGGTTTAAAATATAAACCGCAACGGCTAAATACTTGCTCATAAGCCTTATACATATCCCAATAGGATTTATCTAAACCAGCTTCATCCACATCAAAGGAATAAGCATCTTTCATGATGAATTCGCGGCTGCGCATTAAGCCATAGCGAGGACGGCGTTCATCGCGATATTTATTTTGAATTTGATATAAAGTTAATGGCAATTGGCGATAAGATTTTACTTCGTCTTTTACCAAAGTCGTAATCATCTCTTCATGGGTTGGTCCCAAGCAGTAATCGCGATTATGACGATCTTTTAAACGCATCATTTCTGCGCCATATACTTTCCAGCGGCCAGATTCTTCCCAAATCTCAGCTGGTTGAATAATTGGCATCATAATTTCTTGCGCGCTAATTCGCGTCATTTCTTCATGCACGATTTGCTCGATTTTGCGAATACTTTTCCAAGCAAGAGGAAGATAGCTATAAAGGCCACTAGACATTTTGCGAATTAAACCAGCCCGAAGCATTAACTTTTGGCTAATAACATCAGCATCAGCTGGTACCTCACGTAAAGTAGGGGCATATAATTTACTTGCTAACATATACTTACGACTCCTTTGACTCTAAATATGTTTCTATTTCGTGGAATAAAGCATCTACTAATTCGCTTTCATCCACGGTTTTAATCGTCTCACCTTTTCTAAATACAATGCCACGACCATCGCCACCAGCAATGCCAAAATCAGCCTCACGGGCTTCCCCTGGCCCATTTACTACACAGCCCATAACCGCTACACGGATTGGCTCTTTAATGCTCTTCAAGCGCTCTTCTACAATTTCAGCCATCTTGAAGAGGTTCACGCGGCAACGACCACATGTAGGACATGAAATCATTGTAGCACCATAAGTTCGTAAACCTAAGGAGCTTAAAATTGTTTTGCCCACTTCCACTTCGTGAATTGGATCGCCTGTTAAAGATACCCGCAAAGTATCGCCAATGCCCTGTGCTAATAGGGCCCCAATACCGATAGAAGACTTCACTGTACCTTGACGAATCGTACCAGCTTCAGTAACGCCTAGATGTAAAGGATAATTCACTTTGGCAGATAATTTTTGATATGCTTCAATCATTAAAGGCACATCGGTAGCCTTGATGGAAATCTTCATATCATAATAGTCCATAGCTTCTAAAATGCGCACATGCTCTAAGGCAGCTTCTACCATGCCATCAGCACAAGGATGACCGCCATAAGCCTCTAATATATGAGCTGGTAAGGAGCCTGCATTAACGCCAATGCGAATTGGAATTTGCTTTGGCTTAGCTTTTTGTATAACAGCCTGCACATTTTCAGTGCCACCAATATTTCCTGGATTAATGCGAAGACCATCTATACCACTATCAATAGCTTCTAAAGCTAAACGATAGTCAAAATGAATGTCTGCAATCAAAGGAATCTTACTGCCTTCTCGAACTGTTTTAATCGCCTTGGCAGCAGCCATATCAGGAACTGCTAAGCGGACTAAATCACAACCAGCATCGGCTAAGCGATTAATTTCAGCAATAGCCTTCTCAGTTTCAACTGGATTTGTAGTAATCATGGACTGTACGCTAATAGGCGCAAAATGACCAATTGGCACAGAACCGACTTTAATTCTTCTAGTTTCTTTTCTGTTAATCATAGGTAACTCCTATATTACAGACGGCTTATATCATGTGTAGTCGCATAAATAAATAAAGCGATTAGTAAAATGACCCCTGTCATTTGAATGTATTGCAATGCCTTAGGCGGCATACGTCGTCTCGTAATTCCTTCAATAATTAATAAAATTAAATGGCCCCCATCTAAAGCTGGTACTGGTAGTAAGTTAATTACCCCTAAATTCAAGCTCAAGATAGCTGTAAAATTAAGTAAATACACAAAGCCAAATTGCGCCATTTCACCGGCTGCTTGAGCTACCCCAATAGGGCCTGAAACTTGCGCTGCCATTTGACCGGTAATCATGAGCCATAAGGTGCGTACCATCTCTTGTAAAATAGCTATAGTAGCTGTTACAGAGCGCTCCGCCGCTTCTCCTATGGAATAAGGCGTAGAGTTAATTTGAGGATTAATCCCTATAATGGCACGGCCACTGGACTCGGTAGGAATTACTGATACTTCTTTAGTTTCTCCACCGCGATCAATCATCATGGTAACTACAGTATTTTCAGTGCCCTTTAAATGAGTCGTAATATCTGACCACTGCGTAATGGCTTTGCCATTAATGCTCGTAATGCGGTCATTGACTTCTAAATGGGCTGCTATAGCCGGTGAGTCATTAACAATTCGACCAATAACGGGCTCATTAGATGGTGTTTGTTGTCCATAAGTAACAAATACACCAAAGAAAATGACGATGGCCAGTAAAAAGTTAAAGAATGCGCCGGCAAAAATTACAATAAAACGCTTCCATACCGGCTTATTTAAAAAGGAGCGGTCATCAAGTTCCTCATCTGGCATCATACCAGCAATTTTATTATAACCGCCTAAAGGAATGGCGCGAATTGAATACAGCGTCTCACCTTTTTGCTTTTTTACAAGCGCTGGACCAAAACCAATGGCAAATTCATCGACTCTCATACCACTCGCTTTGGCTGTAATAAAATGGCCAAACTCATGGATGAAAACAATGACGCCAAACACAAAAATTGTGGCAAGTATAGTTAACACCGTTTTTCTCCTATTTAGTTAATACATATCTATTGATTGACTATGTGTATTGCGGAAAATATCTAAAATATTCCACTTTATTTGCATAGTATTTATTTTTTAGCTAAATTAGCTCAACACATTACTTTGTTTAGTACTAAATCTGCTGAGCAGTAAATTTTCACAAGCTAGACAATTACACAGCCAAGCTATTTAATTAGACTGCGAGCTGTTTCTCGCGCCCATAAGTCAATTTGTCGCAAATTCGGCAATGTAAATTCTGGCTCAGTTTCCATCCGTTCTAATACAGACACAACTGTTTTATAAATATCGCCAAATTGTAATTTGCCGTCTAAGAAAGCATAAACTGCTTCTTCATTAGCTGCATTGAATACAGCCGGCTTAAAGCCTCCAGCGCGGCCCACGTCAAAGGCTAATTGCAAAGCAGGGAAATCTTCATACCGCGGCGGGAAAAATTCTAATTGCAAGGCTTTATCAAAAGTTAATACATCCATGTGAAGCGGTTCACGACTCGGATAGGTTAAAGCGTATTGAATAGGCTCACGCATATCAGGATTTCCCAACTGCGCTAAAATGGCTCCGTCCTTCATCATAATCATGGAGTGTACAATGCTCTGTGGATGAACTGTAACTTTTATATGATCAAAGTCAAAACCAAAGAGCCAATGCGCTTCAATCACTTCTAAGCCTTTATTAAATAAGGAGGCAGAGTCAATTGTAATCTTATTGCCCATATTCCACGTAGGATGACGCAAACAATCAGCTGCTGTGGCCGTAGGAATTTTTTCACTTGGCCAAGTCCGAAGCGGACCACCAGAAGCAGTTATTAATAGAGAGTCTACATTCTCTCTATTTTGTCCTTCCAAACATTGGAAAATAGCACTATGCTCGCTATCAATTGGCAACAACTGAACACCATACTCCTCACACAAGGAGGTAATTAATGGGCCTCCAGCCACTAAGGTCTCCTTATTGGCTAAACCTATAGTTTTCTTCGCCTTAATAGCTTCTACGGTAGGTTCAATGCCAGCAGCACCAACTACAGCAGTAACAACTAATTCTGTGGAAGGCCAGGTAGCACCAGCTAATAATGCCTCTGTACCGCCCACCAACTTAGTGTGTCCAGTATAGCGTGATTTTAACTTTTTATATGCCGCTTCATCAACTAAACCGGCCATTTCAGGCTGGAATTCTTTTATTTGAGCTTCTAATACATCCACATTTTTATACGCTACAATAGCTTTTACAGAAAATAAATCGGGATGTTGTCTCACTACATCTAATGTTTGAGTACCAATTGAACCAGTACTGCCTAAGATGCTAATAGTTTTCATAGAAACTCCTCACTTTTCATGATTTACAGAAGAACAGTATGCCTTAAACTGCTCTAAATCTTCTCATAAAATATGTAATAGTATATTCACACTGTCATACCAATTACATGTATCTAAACTACTTCTACAGTATATCTTTATATGTAAGCCTTAATTCTACATTAAGTAGGCCAATATCATAGGCGCTGCAAATAATAAGCTATCAAAACGATCTAATACACCACCATGTCCTGGGAGTAAAACGCCAGAATCTTTAATGGAGCAATGACGCTTCAATTTAGACTCAAATAAGTCCCCTAATGGCGCTACAATGCCTGTTAAAAAGCCTACTACACCGCCAAGTCCAACGGGAATACCTGTTAACCACGCATAAACTACACCAGTCAAAATACAGCCAATAAAGCCTCCAATAAAACCTTCTAATGTTTTATTCGGACTAATTTTGGGCACGATGCGGTGCTGTCCCCACTTACGGCCAGCAAAATAAGCAAAGGTATCGCTCGCCCAAGTACAGAATAACAAGAGCCAAAGCATGAGTTCACCCATATGAGCGGCTGTAAAAGGAACTGAGAAAAAGTCATACGCTGTATTTTCGCGTAGAATCAAAATAGAGGCAAAACCACCATTGATGTAGAAAAAACCAAATACTGCATAAGTTAATACATCAAGGGTAATTCGCTTTTGACTAAAAATATAAATAATGCTAAGTAGCATAACCGACCCTACAGCACTAATTAATGCCCATTTATATTGATGGAACATTAAGGTGAGCATAATAATGGCAGTAAACACGTAACCCCATGTGGCAGGTAAAGTAATATTGAGCTTTTTTATCATACTGACAAATTCACGCCAACCTAACAAAGTTAGGAGCAAAATAAGCCCACTAAAAAAATAGCCTCCCACAGTGATGGCAATTATGGCTATAATAAAGCCAATAAGCGCCGTAATAACGCGTGTTTTTAACATGCTACTCCTCCGTTTTTAAACCTCCAAAACGCCGTTCTCTTTGCTGGAATGCACGAACCGCATCTTCTAAAATTTGAGGTGTAAAATCTGGCCAATTCGCATCAGTGAACCAAAATTCAGCATACGCTAATTGCCATAATAAAAAATTACTAATTCGATAATCTCCGCTAGGACGAATTAATAAATCTACATTAGAAAACTCTTTAGTAAATAAATAATTACTAATTGCATCTTCTGTAATTGCGCCTGGCTCTATTGTGCCAGTTTGTACATCAGCTACAATATCTTTTATAGCCCGTACTATTTCATCGCGTCCACCATAGTTAATTGCTAACTGCAAGGTAAGACCCGTATTATTCATAGTTAAGTCTTCCGCATCTTTAATAATGCGCTGTAATTCATCAGATAAACCGCCAATAAAGCCAATAAAACGAATCCTTACATTATGTTCATGCATATCGCGTACATTACCTAGTAAGTATTCGCGAATTAAGCTCATAAGCAAGGATACTTCTTGTTCTGGCCGCTTCCAATTCTCTGTGGAAAAACCATATACAGTTAAGGCTTTAATGCCCATATCATTAGCTGCTATAACGATTTTCTTTAATACATCGGCACCAGCTCTGTGCCCCATAGTACGCGGCAAACCGCGACGCTTAGCCCATCGACCATTGCCATCCATAATAATTGCTACATGAGCAGGCATATTATTAGGGTCAATCGGCACTATACCATCATTATTTTGCTTACTCTGTTTTTGAAATAAACTCTTTAGCATATTGTACCTCATTGCAGTTTTCGAATTCACTGGCTATCATGGGACGAAATAGCAAAATCTGCCAAGTCCCTGTTTCTCTTGGGTCAATCTTTACTCGACTGACATAATAATTGGAGTCTGCCACCGAGAAAAATCGATTGTAATTATCTCCAATAGTCACTGCAAAAGGGATATTGGCAGCCCGCAATAAGCCCTCTGCGAGCTGCCAAGGTAATCCTATAATAGAAGTAGGTTGCATTATACTTCTAATACGTCCTTTTCTTTTTTATCTCTTAAATCATCGATAGCCTTGATTTTTTTGTCAGTCAATTTTTGAATTTGATCTTGACCGTCTTTTACAGTATCTTCTGTAATTGTCTTAGCTTTTTCTTCTTTTTTCAAAGCATCATTAGCATCACGACGAATATTGCGGATAGCAACTTTTGCTTCTTCAGCGCGTTTGCTTACTACTTTTACCAATTCCTTACGGCGTTCTTCCGTTAATTGAGGAATAGCAAGGCGAATTGTTTCACCATCATTACTTGGGTTTAAACCAAGATCAGATTGTAGTACAGCCTTTTCAATAGGACCAATCATAGAACGGTCCCAAGGTTTTACTAAAATCAAGCGAGGTTCTGGTGCTGTTACATTAGCTACCTGATTCACTGGGGATTGAGAGCCATAATAGTCAACCATTACTTTGTCTAGTAAGGAAGTACTTGCACGGCCCGTACGAATGGATGCAAACTCTTGTTTTAATGATTCAATAGTTTTATCCATGCGAGCTTCTTCTTGTTTTAATAACTCTTGAATGTCCATTAATTTTCACCTCTTACAATAGTACCAACAACTTCACCTTTAGCAGCACGAGTAATGTTACCAGGAATATCCATGCTAAATACTACAATTGGGATATTATTGTCTTTACATAAAGTAGTAGATGTAGCATCCATTACTTTAAGCTCACGACTAATAACTTCCATATAGGTTAATTCATCATATTTCTTCGCATCAGCGTTTGTGCGAGGATCGCAATCATATACGCCATCAGCAAATTTCTTAGCCATTAAAATAGCGTCTGCTTCAATTTCTGCAGCGCGAAGAGCAGCTGTTGTATCTGTGGAGAAGTACGGATTACCAGTACCTGCTGCAAAGATTACAATACGGCCTTTTTCCAAATGGCGAATAGCACGACGACGAATATATGGTTCAGCTACTTCTTGCATAGCAATCGCTGTTTGTACGCGTGTAGCAGCTCCTTCATTTTCAAGGGCATCTTGAAGAGCTAAGGAGTTCATAACTGTGGCAATCATGCCCATGTAGTCAGCCGATGCACGATCCATGCCCTTAGCGCTACCAGCTAATCCGCGCCAAATATTGCCGCCACCAACTACGATGGCAATTTGTAAATCAGTCGATCTTGCTAATTCAGCAATCTCTTTAGCAATGCCTTCTACAACGATTGGATCAATACCATATCCTTGTTCACCAGCTAGTGCTTCACCACTTAATTTTAATACAATACGTTTAAACTTTCTATCACTCATCGCTATACTCCTCTGCTTATTGCAAAATAAGAGAACACTGGACGGTGTTCTCTTATCTGTTAAATCTTATTGACCAGCGGCTGCACGAACTTCAGCTTCGAAGTCGTCTTGGCGCTTTTCAATTCCTTCGCCTAAAGCGTAGCGAACGAAACGACGTACGTTGATATTTTCACCGATTTTAGCAATTTTTTCAGTAATAACATCAGTAATAGTTTTGTCACCATCTTTAATGAAAATTTGTTCCATTAGGCAGTTTTCTTTATAGAATTTTTCTACACGGCCCACAACCATTTTTTCAAGTACTGCTTCTGGTTTTGGTTTTCTGCCATTTTTAACATCTTCAGCCGCTTCTGCTTTAGCTTGTTCTAAAAGAACTGCTTTTTCGTGTTCAATAACGTCAGCAGGAACTTCTTCACGGTTTAAGTAAAGAGGATTTGCAGCTGCGATTTGCATTGCAATGTCTTTTACCAATTCTTGGAAGTCATCAGTTTTAGCAACGAAGTCAGTTTCGCAGTTAACTTCTACTAAAACGCCGATGCGGCCGCCACCATGGATGTAAGAAGCAACAACACCTTCAGCAGCAATACGACCAGCTTTTTTAGCAGCCGCTGCTAAACCTTTTTCACGAAGAAGGTCAACTGCCTTCTCGATGTCACCGTTAGCTTCGGTTAATACTTTTTTGCAATCCATCATGCCTGCGCCTGTAAGTTCACGCAATTCTTTTACTAATGCAGCAGTAATAGCCATGTTTAAATCTTCCTCCTATACATTAATTAAGGTAAGGTCACAATGCCTTACCTTAATTTTATATTGTTTTACAATTTTTATCAATTAGTAAGTCATGCAATTGTATGTTATATATGCAACTAAGTTTTAGTATATGCAGTTCGCTACTATATAGCGCTTATCATAGCTAGCAACTCGTCACTTCCAAACAATGAGGACTTACTTGTCAGTCTTAGTTATTAGCCTTGACCGTCTTGTACCATTTCGCGGGAATCAGATACCATTTGATTTAAAGCTTGATCAGCCGCGTCTTGGTGCTCGCCTTGGTCATCTAAAGATTCGCCTTGGCGACCTTCTAAGATAGCATCAGCCATTTTGCCAGTTAATAATTTAACGGCACGAATAGCGTCATCGTTAGCAGGGATTGGGAAATCGATTTCATCTGGGTCACAGTTAGTGTCAACAGTTGCTACTACTGGGATACCTAATTTCTTAGCTTCTGCGATAGCGATGCGTTCTTTTTTAGGGTCAACTACGAATAAAGCACCTGGCATTTTAGGCATATCTTTAATACCGCCAAGGTATTTTTCTAGTTTTTCCATTTCATGACGAAGACCGATTACTTCTTTTTTAGGAAGAAGTTCGAATGTACCATCTTCAGCCATTTTTTCTAATTCTTTTAAACGTTTAACGCGAAGTTCGATAGTTTTGTAGTTAGTTAACATACCACCTAACCAACGTTCGTTAACGAAGTACATACCGGAACGTTCTGCTTCTTCTTTAACGGATTCTTGAGCTTGTTTTTTAGTACCTACGAAAAGTACTACTTCGCCGTTTTGAGCTACTTCACGTAAGAAGTCATAAGCTTCTTCTACTTTTTTAACTGTTTTTTGAAGGTCAATGATATAAATACCATTGCGTTCAGTGAAGATGTACTTAGCCATCTTAGGGTTCCATCTTCTAGTTTGGTGACCGAAATGTACACCGGCCTCCAATAATTGTTTCATTGATACTACTGCCATGTTGGCACCTCCTGTTAATAAACCTCCGCAGCTTCATATCCAATAGAAAATCAGGAAAAGCCCTGACACAGATGTTGGATCAGTCTGCGTGCGTAATTTCATACTTTAAGAGTATAGCACAAGCCCCCTTGCCATGGCAAGGGGGAAAAGCATTAAATTATAATCCTACTTTTGTCATAAGAAGTTCAAGTTTAGCTTTTAATTCTTGATTTTCTTGTTCTAATTTACTGATGCGTGTATCAGCAGTTTGTTTTTCTTTTTCTAAACTTGTAATCTGATCTTGCATTACATACACCGTACTAATAGGCGCCATGCGTTCGTCATTGAGTAAAACGCGACGTTTTTGATTAGGGCCTACTTTAAAAGTAGCTGACACATTGTACATATTATCATTATTACCAACGCTTGTGCCAAAGGCGAAAAGCACATCTTCATTTGGCTGATAGGAAGCACCTAACGCTAAGGCAGAGGCATCGCGATAGAAACCACCGGCTACAGAGAAGTTCAATTTGCTACTTGGATCAAACGCCAAATTGCGAAGACCCGCTAAAGCAGCAGACATAGCGCCTACATCACGCACTTCTCCACGCACTTCCTGGTAATTTCGCTCCATGCCATTGACACGGCCATCTATATCATCTACGCGATTATTTAAATCATCAATTTGCTCTGTATGTGTATTAATAGTATTAGTATTAGAATTTACCTGATTTTTTAAATTGCTAATATCACCTGTATTCACCGTAACTTGATTGCCAATTTGACTAATGTTAGCATCATTTTGATCGATATACTCCCGTACAGAGGACGCTACAGATTTTAATTGCGCCACATTAACAGCATCACTATCTTCTGAACCGGCTGCTACATGTGTAATTTGACGAGTTGCATCATCACTGCCTACTGACACAGCACCTAGACTGCCTTTTACAGTAGCCTTAATAGCCTCTTTATCAGCATCAGTAGCGGTAGCTGAACCATATACTTCATTACTAGCAGCGCTAGCAGTATCAGATACCTTGACATCACTTAGAGCCTCTCTAGTAGCTGTAGCAGCGCTACCTAAAGCTACGCCACCGGTTGCTGTGACGGAAGCATTGCTACCAAGAGCCGTGCCATTTTCAGCAGATACTACTGCTTTATAACCTAAACCAGCGCCATTTGCAGCTGTAGTACTAGCTTCTTTGCCAATAGCAATACCATTTGTAGCGGATTCACTAACTACAGTGGAACGCCCCATAGAAATAGAATCTGATGAAGCCGCTTTATTGTTTGTACCAATGGAAATAGCAGAATAGCCTGTGGCACTTGGTGATGTTTTATTTGCCCCAATCATAGCGCCGATGGAAACTGCATAAGTACCAGTTGTTTGTACATTATATCCTAATGCGGTGGAATACTTTCCATCAGCAGTAGTAAGTGGGCCCACTGCTAAGGAGCCAACTCCATTAGCAATAGCAAGAGTACCAAGACTGGTAGCATATGTATTTAAAGCACGCGCATCATTACCTACGGCCGTTGAATTAAGGCCAGTAGATTGTGAAATCGTCCCTAAAGCAGAAGAGCCCCAATTCGTAGCCACCGCCCCATTACCAAGAGCTACGCTAGATTCACCAGATGCGGTAGAATTACGGCCTACAGCAGTAGATGCTAAACCATCCCCCTTTGCATTAGCCCCCACTGCCGTACCAAAACCACTGCCTACATGAGCACCATTACCAATTGCTACAGCATTATTCATATTGTATTTTACATCATAATATGTATACGAATCAGCCATAGTGGCGTTATTACCAATGGCGATACTGCCATCGCCGATAGCACTAGCACCGTTGCCATATGCAGTAGCATAAGAACCATTAGCACTAGCACCGGCACCTACAGCAGTTGTTCCCGTCCAAGCGGCCTTAGCTTCATTGCCAATAGCAATGCCATTAGTGCCACTCAACAAGACCTTATTATTAGCATTCGCTTCAATATCATAGCGTTCATTATTGGCTACTGTAGCCCCCTTACCAATAGCAATACCATTATCAGAAGGTGTTGCTACTGAGGAATTGGGCCCCATGGCAATCCCATTATTAGCTTCTACAACAGGATCTTTACTATCTGTTAGACTATCCTTAATTACAATATCAGTAGATGCTGCGCCTACACTGGCTAAGCTACCTACTGCATAAAATGTACCTAACACCAAGGCAGACATAATTCTTTTACTTTTGTTACTACTCATTTTCTTGCAATACTCCATTTATCAACATTCACAACAACACAATGCAATACATAACTCATTATGTTATATTCACTAGGTATTCATTATAGAACATTTTTGATTATTTTTTCAAGTTATTATCTAAATTTAAGATAATAATTTTTATTAAACAAAAATCATGATTCATGTAACCGCTTTAAAATACGTCATAGTAATTAATTTTAAATCTATATTTTTTCGTTTTTTAAACTTCATATTAACCAAAATATTTTTTATATAATGCCACTTTTGAAGAATTATTCTCTATAAGTTTTCTGTTTTTTTATCTTTCTTCATATATCTCTACTTTATATCTCCCTTTGATAAAAATTTTTCATTTTTACCTGCCGCCCCACCAGACTTATCAAAATGACCCAACGAGCATCATTGAGTGGTTTCCTATAACATTATCGACAATAGTCAACTAGCTCATCGACAGTGCATATTGTGTTTTATAGAGAGTGCATATTGAGTTTTAACAAGAGTGCCCAGCTAGCAATATGAAGACAAAATAAAAGACTGGAATGACAAGTAATCAATGGTTTACCGCCTTTAGATACGTCATCTTAAGGAGTAAAACTTTTGACTACCTCATCATTCCAGTCTATTTTCATTTTCTATACTAGTACAGCTCTACATATCAATATAGATTTACATACCAAACTATATTATATGCCCATATATGGATTCTTTATTATGTAGTACTACATTTTTGTATAGCCACCATATACGTCGCGACTTTCTTTATCTTCACTATTTACGCGAATACGCTCTACTTTATAGCGATCGCTTGGTTTGCCATGTACAAGATCTACACGGAAACGATCTGCTTTTTCTACAGCAATCATTTCATTGCTAAACTCTTCTGTAGCACGAGCCATATTGCCATCAATAATAGCACCATTTTGTAAGGCACGGTAAATAACTGCGGCAAATTCATAACGAGTCATAGACTGATTGCCCTTAAACTCGCCATCAGGATAACCTACTAACAAGCCTCTTTGAGCTAAAGAATTTACAAATTCATAAGCCCAATGGTTTTCTGGCACATCTGGGAAGTTCACATTAGCTGCCAAGTTTGTGCTTTGTACACCATTCCCTTTAGCCTGATTACGCTGCTGTGCTTCTAATTGGTCAATGCGTGCTTTTAGTAATTCAATTTCCTTAGCCATCGCTACACGTGAACGAGATACGCCACTGCTTTGACCGATGTTAAAGTTTAAGCCAGCAGATACCATATTCTCACCATTTCCCATGGAAGACGCTACATTTACCATTACATCTTCATTAGGTCGATAGAACGCACCAACAGCCATAGCATTAGCATTGCCATAGTTACCGTAACCTACGGAGAAACTCCATTTATCATCTGGATTAAAGTCAAGTGGATGTAAGCCTGCTAAGGCAGCTGCACCAGCGCCCACTTTATCCATACGATTATCTAAGCTATTAATACGACCATTTACACCATTTACACGATTATTTAAATCGCTAATTTGCTCTGTATGAGTATTAATTGTTTGCGTATTATTCGCAACCTGTGATTTTAAGTTGGAAATATCGCCTGTATTAATTTGTACTTGACCATTTAGATTTGTAACAGTGTCGCCAAGTTTACTAATATTATTCGTATTATTTGTAATGGAGTTTTTAACATCCTCAGCTAATGCAACAGTAAAAGTATGTTTAGTTTCATTGCCTTCTGCATCTGTACCAGCTGGTGTTTCTGTTACAGTAATACCATTGCCTTGTTTTACATCCACTGCATTAGCATTTACATATTCTCTAACAGAAGTCTCTACAGACTTTAATTGCGCTACATTCACTGCATCGCTATTATCAGAGCCAGCTGCTACATTCGTAATTTGACGAGTAGCTCCGTCATTACCTACCGATACTGCACCTAGCGCCCCTTTTACTGTAGCTGCAATAGCTGCTTTAGCGGTGTCAGTACTATTCGCTGCCCCATAAACTTGATTATTAGAAGAGCTTGATGTGTTCGTCACCATTACATCGCTCAAAGCCCCACGAGTCGCTACGGACTCACTACCTAGCGCCACTCCACCAGCTACAGAGCTCTTAGCATTATGACCTACAGCTACGCTATCAGCTTCTGTACTTGCAGCATTACGACCTACTGCAATAGTATCCGTATTATTTGCTAGCGCGTCAGTGCCCACAGCTACAGAATAATCACCTGATGCGTTCCATTGTGCCAATTCAGTAGCATATGTACTGGTTTCACCGCCTTTAGTATACCAGGATTTTACACTTTTAGTGGAAGATCCAAGAGCAATAGCATTTTTACCACTCGCACCAGCTCCCCAGCCAGCTGCTAAGGATTGTGCACCAGTAGCAGCTGACCCAGAACCTAAGGCAGCAGATTGTGCACCTAACGCTTCAGCACCATTCCCTAAGGCAGTAGCCTGTATACCAGAGGCATAACTATGAGTCCCCACAGCACTGGCTGCATAATTCATTGATTTCGCATCATCACCTAAAGCTGTTGCTTGACTATGTAAAGCATAAGCTTTATAGCCTAATGCCGAAGCACCCCAACCAGATGCTTTTGTATCACCCCCAATGGCGACTGCATTATTACCTTGGTTTTCTAATTCGCCTAGATCAGCCTTATACTGCTGATTGTCAATTCGCAAATTATCAATTTTAGCTTTTAACTCATTGGCATCTTTCTCAATGCTCGCATTGTACACCTTAGCATTTTGCCCATATACAGTACTTTTTACGCCATGGCCCCAAGCGCCATCGCCAATAACAGTAGAACTGTCTCCAGTAGCACTTACTCCATTACCAATAGCCACTGAATTATAGCCCTCTGCCTTAGCCGTAGTCCCTACAGCAATCGCTTGGCTTCCTGATGTATAGGAATTAGTCCCAATAGCAATGGCATTTTGACCACTAGTCTTAGCTTTACCACCATTTGAAAGGTTATCTTTGTAATCTGAATCTCTAACTACGTTAGCATTATAGCCAATAGCAATAGCATTAGCTGCAACTTCATCAATTTGTGCCGATGTGCCGGTGGCAATACTACGAACTGCTTGCGCTTTGGCCTCCAAACCTGTGGCAATACTACTAGCACCTTTAGCTATAGCCTTATTGCCAGCAGCCAATGAGTTTTCACCAGCAGATTCTGAATTAGGACCTATAGCTATACTATTATAGCCTGTATCTTTTGGAAGTGCTTGCGTAGAATAAACACTAATATAATCTGTCGCTGCACTTACTGTTACAACAGATCCTAAGGCATACATGGTGCCTAAGACTAACGCCGTAAGTTTCTTCCTATTATTTTTTTCATATACTTTTATTTTCATACTTTATACTCTTTTACTCCATTCACACAACACAGAATATATAACCATTCATATATTCCTTTTCTAGAAAATAATTATAGTATATTCAATTATAACTAATCAAGTATTTATTCAAGAAAGTGATTATAAAATTTAATCTATTAATTAAACTAATGCTCTGCACAATACAAAAGATAGGAATAAATAAATTTAAACAACAAAAAACCTTATGTATTAAGCAGTTTCTTAATACATAAGGTTTTAGTTTTACATCAGAGAGAAAGCATTAATTACATTAAACAGAAAGAAGTTTAACCCCTCATCAACCATTAATGATACAATGCCTTTCTCTTTATTTAAATTTCATATGGAATTAAATAAATAAGTTCAATAGCTCAACGCCAATCAGACCACACACAGCGATGGATGTTTCTACAGCACACCAAGTGCGTACTGTTTGTTTAACCGATAAGCCAAAGAATTCTTTGAAGAGCCAGAAACCTGGGTCATTTGGAGGACTGAAGATAACACTACCAGCACCTACAGCTAATACCATCAATTCTGGACTTACACCAGTAGTCGCAATCAATGGTGCCACAATGCCACCAGCTGTCATAGCCGCTACCGTAGCAGAACCAACGGACACGCGAATAACAGCAGCGATTAACCAAGCTAAGAACAATGGAGATAAGTTAGCATCTTTTACTAAAGAGCCAATGTATGTACCTACACCGCTATCAATGAGTACTTGTTTCAAAGCACCACCAGCACCTACGATGAAAAGAATCATAGCAACAGTTAAAATAGCTTTTTCTGATGTTTCCATAATATCCTTCATAGTTTTACCGCGAGCAAAACCAAAAGTATAGAAAGCTACGATAATGGAAATGGACAAGGCCACACTTGGATCACCAATGAATTTAAGAATATGGTAAACCGCTGTCCCCTTAGGCACGCCCACCATTTGGCCTACTGTATTAATCGCCATTAAAATAACTGGTGTCAACGCAGTTAAAATACTGCTCCAGAATGAAGGCATTTCTTCTTCTGTAAATACTTTGTCATTATGAAGACCTTCTGGAATAGAAGTTTTAATACTTTTAGCTGTATTGTAAAGCAGTGGACCAGAAATAATTACAGTAGGAATACCAATAATTAAACCATAAATTAAAGTTTTACCAATATCAGCATTAAATAATACAGAAATGGCTGTTGGGCCTGGATGCGGTGGCAAGAAACCATGTGTAACAGATAAGGCCGCTACCATAGGCATCCCCACTTCAAGAAGTGGAATATCAGCAGATACTGCAATAGTAAACACAAGTGGAATTAAAAGTACGAAACCGATTTCGTAGAATAGGGCAATACCAACAATAAAACCAGTTAAACAAACAGCCCATCTAACATTTTGACGACCAAAAATATTAATCAAAGTAGTAGCAATGCGCTGTGCACCACCACTGTCAGCCATCAATTTACCGAGAATCGCACCGAAGCCTACTACAATAGTCAAACCGCCTAATGTAGAGCCAAGGCCCTTTTGAATGGTTGGGAAAATTTGATCAATCGGCAAGCCTTCCGCATAACCTACAATCACACATACCAACAGCAAGGATAAAAAGCTGTTCAATTTTAGTTTTACAATCAAGAAGAATAGTAAAACAATACCTAATGCCAAAATAATGAGTGGCATTTTGACGCCTCCTTTCACAAAGGCAACACACTAATAAAAAATGAGTTCATATTAAAACTTAGCTAGTCCAGCAAAGTCAGGCTAGCTAAGTAATAACCATAAAATAAAGTTACAAAAATACAAACTGATGATGCAATGTTCACTGCAACATTCGATGTAACCCTAAATTAGACCTTAAATATAACACTATTAGCCTAAAACATAACACTATTAGCCCTTAAACATAACACTATAAGCGCTTAAATGTAACGCTAAAATAGACTTTAAGATAGCTTCACTAGAATGTACAGCTTAGTAATCAATACAGTATAGATATAAGTTCTAAAGGCTCAGATATTATAAACGACTAAATGGGTGATCCTGTTGGAAGGTCACCAAGCGCGCTAAATCATCCTTCATATTTTTATATAGGGACTCGTAAATACTGAACAATTCATCATATACTTCGCGATGATTTTCCTTCGGTTTATATACTTCCTGTGCTTGTACTAGCTCAGCCGTATCAGTAATATCCTTTAATGTACCATCAGAAATAAAACCAAGCACAGCAGCGCCAAAGGACGCTCCTTCACTATTTGTTGGCAAAGTAATATTTTCATTGAATACGTCGGACATAATTTGAAGCCATAATTCTGATTTTGTAAAGCTACCGCTTACGCGAATATCTTTCACATCTTCAAAATCGCGAAGTGCATCTAATACGCAAAGTAAGCTGTAACAAATACCTTCCATAGTAGCGCGAATCATGTAGGAACGACTGTGATTTAAAGACAAGCCCACAAAGGCACCACGAAGGTCAGAATTCCAATACGGAGCGCGTTCACCAGTAAAGAATGGCAATAAGATTAATCCCCCAGAACCAGCTGGCACATGGCGTGCTTTCATAGTCATTAAATCATAAGGATCTACATCAAGCTGCTCCATTTGTGAGCCATGAAGATGTAAAATGCGGTCGCGCATCCATCGCATAATGATGCCACCATTGTTAATGGCGCCACCAGCAACCCACATGTTGTCTGTTAAATTGTAACACCAAGTACGTTTTTGCTTATCCATACTTGGCTTATTAGTTAACATGCGGATAGCTCCACTAGTACCAATAGTACAGCTCAACTGCCCTGCTGATACAGCCCCGATGCCTACATTTACAAGTACACCATCAGTGGCCCCAATTACAACTGGTAGCCCTGCTGGTAAGTCCAAACGCTCTGCCACCTCAGCTACTAATGCATTGCTGTAAGTCGTAGATACAACTGGCGGAAGTTGTTCTTTCTTAATGCGTAAGAAAGCTAAAATTTCTTCATCCCAGTCTTCTTTATGAGCATTGTATAAACCGCTGCTACTTGCTACTGATTTATCAGTAACCCATTCGCCTGTTAAATTATGGAAAATAAAGTCTTTAATGGAACCAATATGTTCCATACGATCAAAGATGGATGGTTGATTTTCTTTTACCCAAAGAATTTTAGCCAATGGATAGCACGCATGCAAAGGACAGCCAGTGTTGAAATAAAATTGCTCGCAAGCTGGGTCCTGTTCCAAGCGACGTACAATAGCAGCACTGCGGCTATCAGCCCAGGTCATCATATTGCCTAATAATTGGAACTCTTTGTCTTGCGGAATAAAGCTGTGCATAACAGAGCTTAAAGCAAGACCAGAAATAGTCACTAATTTATATTGTAATTGTTGTACTGTACCAGAAATAACTTCCTCTACAGCATCGTAAATTTGTTGTGGATTTTGTTCTGCCCGGTCATATTGCGGTGTTTCTAGGGAGTAGAAAGCTTCAGTTGTAGCCACTGCTTGACCTACAGAAGTATACGCTGTAGCGCGCACCCCTGTAGTACCTACGTCTACACCAATCCATACGGGCTCTTTAACTTTTAATGTCATAATTGACCTCCTTGTACTGTATTGCCTGCTGCAATCTTTTACAACCTATCAACCAAATAAACTAATCTGTTCGTCTTCTGGCAAATCGGTAATACAGTGTATTTCTTTCATTTTATCAATGATGGTTTGTGATACACCACAGCGACGTCTTAAATCTCTGATAGACGTGAATGGACGTTTTTCCCGTTCTTCCACAATCGCATCCGCCACCTTCTCGCCTAAACTATCTATAGCTAAAAATGGTGGCAAGAGCTGCCCATCTTCTAATTTAAAACGACGTGCATCAGATTTTAATAAATCTGGTGGCATAAACTTAAATCCACGTTGAATCATTTCCATAGACACTTCTAAGGCTGACATCATGTCTTCTTCCTTATTACAGTTTTTGTTGAATTTCTTCGCTTCATCTACCACTGCTTTTAAGCGCATAAACTCAGCTTTTTGCCCATCTAAATCGCGCTGCATAATCTTTACATCAAAGGATTTAGCGCGAATAGAGAAATAAGCGGCATAGAAGGCCAGTGGATAATTAATTTTAAACCACGCAATGCGGAATGCCATCATTACATAGGCTACCGCATGAGCGCGAGGGAATAAATAACTAATCTTTTTACAAGAATCGATAAACCAATCAGGAATACCACCTTCACGCATTTGTTCTTCGTAATTCGTCGTCACTTCCCCTTGGGAATTCTTTTTCTCAATGCCCTTCCCTTTACGCACATTCTCCATTACCGAGAACGCTGTAAGCGGTTTAATATCCCGTTGCATTAAGAAGTTCATAATATCATCGCGCGTCGAAATCGCTTCGTTCAACTTACAAGTACCACTGGTAATTAATGTTTGCGCATTATTTAACCATACATTGGTACCATGGGAGAAACCAGAGATGCGGACAATATCAGAGAAGCACTTAGGTTTAGAGTCTTCCAGCATGCGACGTACGAAGCCGGTACCACATTCCGGCACAGCTAAGGATGCTACCTTGTCGCCCATCAACTGCTCTGGCGTAAGACCAATGGCCTTAGTGGATGAGAACAAGCTAAGAGTTTCAGGATCATCAAATGGAATGCTTTGAATATCTACGCCTGTAATATCTTCTAGCATACGAATAATAGTCGGGTCATCATGGCCCAATATATCGAGCTTAGTAATACGCCCTTCAAAGGAGTGATAATCAAAATGAGTGGTAATAATACCACTATCCTTCTTATTGGCTGGATGCTGTACTGGCGTAAAATGATGAATATCAATGTTACGCGGACAAACCATGATGCCACCAGGATGCTGACCCGTCGTATTCTTAACTTTCGTAAAGCCCTTCGCCAATTTCATAATGAAAGACTTACGATATTGCTTACCATTGATTTCAGCGTATTTGCGCACATACCCCATGGCCGTCTTTTCCGCAATCGTACCAATTGTACCAGCGCGGAATACATTATCGCGACCGAAGAGTTCTTCCGTATATTTATGTGCTTTTGGCTGGTAATCACCAGAGAAGTTTAAGTCAATATCCGGCACCTTATCACCATTAAAGCCCATGAAAATAGCAAATGGAATATCATGTCCATTGGTGTGCATTGGCGTGCCACATTCTGGACAATTAGCACGCGGCAAGTCAAAGCCACCAGCGTATTCGCCCTTTTCGAAGAATTGGCTATGCTTACAGTTAGGACAAATATAATGAGGTGGCAGCGGATTTACTTCTGTAATATCTGCCATGGTAGCCACAAATGAGGACCCTACGGATCCACGAGAACCTACCAAGTACCCTTCATCAAGGGATTTCTTTACTAGCTTATGGGCAATGTAATACAACACGCCATAGCCATTGCCGATAATACGCTCTAATTCATATTCCAAGCGTTCTTTTACCACTGGTGGTAACGGATCTCCATAAATTTCCTGTGCCTTTTTGTAACACATATCACTTAAAGCTTCATCGGCCCCATCAATTTGCGGTGAATAGGTAATCTTATCACTAGGCACTGGATACAATGTATCAATCTGATCATTAATCATGCGCGAATTTGTAACAACTACTTCATAGGCCTTTTCTTCACCTAAATACTCAAATTCTTTGAGCATTTCATCAGTAGTACGAAGATGTAAATCTGGTTGTTCCTTCGCATCTGGGAATCCGGTAGCCGTTAGCATGATTTCACGATAAATTTTATCTTCAGGATTTAAATAGTGCACATCACAAGTAGCTACTACTGGCTTTTGTAAATAATCCCCTAATTCAACAACAGTTTTATTCATTTGAATTAAAGCATCATCATCTGGCACTAGTCCTTTGCGGATTAAAAAGCGATTATTGCATATTGGTTGAATTTCTAAATAATCATAAAATGAAGCTATTTCTAGTAAGCGTTCCTTAGAATCACCTTGTACAATAGCCTGCATTAATTCCCCTGCTTCACAAGCAGAGCCAATAATAATCCCTTCTCTATGTTGCTCGATGACTTCTCGTGGCAAACGAGGACGACGGCTAAAGTAATTTAAATGAGACAGAGTAACTAATTTATATAAATTGCGAAGACCTACAATATTTTTAGCCAATAAAATAATATGATAGCGCTTAGTAGACTCTTCATTGTCAATCAAATAAGCTTCTACACCATAAATAACTTTAACACCTAAATCCTTCGCCACTTTTTGAGCTTCTGGGAAGGCTTGTATAACACCATGGTCTGTAATCGCTACAGCTGGATGTCCCCAAGCCTTAACTGTTTTCAAAAGGTCAGAAACAGTAACTAACGCGTCTTTATCACTCATCTTAGTGTGCAAGTGAAGTTCCACGCGAGAATCCTCGCGGTGCTCCTTGCGCATAGTATCTTTTTTAATCAGCTTAGCACTCCGAAGTTTCAGTACAAAATCGCGTTCAAAGCGTTCGTCCATCTCTACATCGCCACAGACTTGAATGCACTGTGCTTTGCCAATTTGTTTAACTATATCTTTAGCCACATCGATGGAATCGACGAATTTATTAAAGCGAAGCCCTTCTGTGTCATCTACAATGCTACCAGTCACAATTGCAGAGCCAGACTTTAACTCTCGCGCTACTACTTCCAAAGGCATGCCTTCAAAGACTAAATTGCGGCCCCCTTCTGGTTGCGATGCAATCGTCACTACTGGCCCTGTAATAGCTGGACCAATAACCATGCCTGGGTCGGTAACATCTTTTTTCTTGCGATAGCCCTTGCCTTTGCCGCTACCACCTTGCCAACCGGCACCAGGAATGGCTGCCGTGGAAGGAGCTGGTACATAATCACAAACTACTGGTGAATTGTCAGTACTTAAATCTATTTCATCGTCAGAAAAAGATACGAATTCATCGGAGAAAAGAAAATCATCTGCTGACTCGAAGCCTTCATATAAAATCTGACCTTTTATGGCATCAGGAGGCGCACTAATAGAATAGCCACCATAATTAGCATTCGCTTCGCTATATACGCCGACTATATTATGTACATCCTCTTCTTCAATAAAACCATAACTGTCAAATTCATTACCTTCTGGGTAATCATCATAATCCGGCATAAGGCCCTTTTGTTTGCGCAAATACTCGATTTCTTCAATGAGCTCGCCTACGCCACAGCCGCCAGCATAATAATATTCTGTCATGGTGTGGTCGTGAATCCCTTCGTACTCCCAAATATAGGAACACATATTAGAATCCTTTAAAGGCACCGCATCAAATGATACATGCTTTTCCTTATACCAAGCTTCTAGTTTAGCTTTTAAAGCATTAAAATTCTCAAACGACGAATCAACTTGCTTTATTTGAATTTGCTCTTTAGTAGATTCAATTAGAACAGCAGCCTTATTCTTCTTTTTAGGCACTATATGATAACGTATTGCCATTTTCTATTTGCCCCTACTTTCTACTTAATTTGTCTTTTCACCCTCATCAGACTTGGACTTCTCATCCTTGTTAGCGTCTTTAGTAGCCTCTTTGTCACTCGCTTTAGCCGGTGGTGCATTTTTAGGCTTAATAATTACTGAATCCACTGGATCATAGGTAGAATCAAAAGTATCTGTACTTACTTGACCATTTTTATGTGTTACAGTCACGGTTGTCGTCATAGTCAGTCCATCATGACCAGCTACTTGCACTTCTTCCTTCGTAGCATTAGGATCAATGCGCTCTTCTGTTTTGTGTGGTAATACAGTGCCATCACTTACTGTAACTGATGCTGATACGGGCTCATCTTCTTTGTGACCAAGAATAGTAATAACTAAGGTATCGCCTGCTGTATGAGCCATTACATACACTGGGTGACTATATGGATTTTTAAATACAAAGTCTAAATATCCATAAGCTACTGTGGCATCTCGACCAGCTGGAATATAGCCTACTGGCGCAAAATGAGTAGTTCGCTCCTCAATAGTCATACCGCTTAATAAAGCTGTATTAAATAAAGTGGAGCTTACCTGACAAATGCCCCCTCCAATACCAGGAACTAATTTGCCATCCATAAAGACTGGCGCATCATCATATCCTGCTTCAGCGGTGCGTTCGCCAACAATTTCATTAAAAGAAAACACACCATTAGGCGGTAAAATAACATTGTTAATCTTATCAGTGGCAATCTGTATATTATGTGTTCGACTCGTATCCCCAGAGTTAAAGCTTGTTTCATAGGTTCCTAGAATAGTCGTAATACCTTCTAAGTCCTTAGCAACAATCTTAGGCTTTGCTTGATCATCAATAACTAGCTCAATTTGACTTACACTGCCAGAATTTAACTGCTCTTGGAATTTCTTAATCGTCTTCTCCACATCTAAACGTCTGCCTAACGTCTCTTTGTGAAGCACAACCTGACCTTGCTCTACTGTTAAATACGCATCGTGGCCATCTTTAGCAAACTCCTTATTATACGCTTGTAATATGCTCTCTAGTTTAGGCATGTTTATGTCATAAATGATAGTTCGCTTTACAGGGTTAACTAAAGCCTGCCAACGGCTATTAACATATTCTACAGTATTGTCTTCATAGCCATAAGCTAACAAACTATCCACTGTTTTTTTAATATTCGGGGTTATCCCTAATTCCTCTAAACTATAATAATGGGTTACACCCTCTTTATTTTTAATAGCAATCTTTTGTAATTGTTTAGTTGCTTCTTCCTGAATAATCTCTGGCAATTCATCTTTAGAAACTTGTGAAACATTGCGGTCTCCTAAATACGTGCCATAAATAGTATTCCCTGTAGGATATAAAAAAGCCCCTACAGAAATCCCCACTACACCTAATATACTACCAACTAAAAGACTTACTTTTTTCTTCATGATTTACTCCATACTATAAGTCAAATGTCCTAACTTACGCACAATATTTTGTATATACTTCTTAGCTTGTGCAAATATTTTACATATACTGCTCAGTACATTATTTACAATGCATAATTTAGTACATACATTTAAATGCTTATATTATTCTGCGCAATAAGCTAAACATAGATCTTTAAAATACGCTAAATCCCCTTCACCACGCCGCGATTGACGCATAATTTCATACAAACCACGCAATAAATTGGCTATACCTCGCGTAGAAATACGTCGACTTTGCTGGTACGCCAATTTAATAGGATAGGCTTTTACACTCGAGCCCTGGCTTTTAAAATAATCCTGTACTTGCCGTTCAGTCATGCCTTGACTGGCACATTCATTCACCATGAGCTGCAAGCGCAACTGCCCTTCTATATATGACATAGCGCGGTCTACTTCCTTATATTGTAACATATAGGGAAATAAAGACATCAAAGTATCTACCTTACGATTAAATAAGGCTTCTTTAAATAAAAATATATTCTTCGCACTAAAATCACTGCCATTTTCTAGTAAAAATTCGCGACTAATGGTCGACTTCGGTGGCAATAATAAAAAATATCTGTCAAACTCAGTACGCATAAAAGCGACTGGCACATCCTGCCACAATTCTAGCAAATGACTCATATATTCAGCCCCATCAGGACTTAGACTATAGCCCTTCGACTTACAATACTGCATAATCCAGTGTAATAAGGCATCCCCTTTGAGGCGAGCACATTCAGTGGAAGGAATGGATTTTAAAAATTGACTATTAGCTTTTATCCTTTTATCAACCTCATCATGATAAATAATAAGCACCGGATTATCGCCAGTATAGTTCAATAAAATATCATATACTCGTTGCCACTCTTCACTTACTTTTTTACCCGCTTTAGCAAAAATAGGTGGATTTATTACACAGTATACGGCTGGCTCTGCAAAGAGCGAGTCAGCGCTAAGCACCTCGCTAATAGCACTGGCTCCGAGCTCATCATTAAGCATCTGCGCAGGCATAGACTTATACTTGTTAAGAAAGGCTATTTTCTTTTCTTCTATAAGTTGTGATTCATCACCATATAGTAGTTCTACTGCCATAGCCCCTCCTTACAATAAAAAATCCGGGATAATATAAGCTCCCGTCATATATACCTTATCATCAGCAGGATCAATTTCTCGTCCCCCATACGAAGGACTGAAAACCAACGCCTCTACAAAAGGAAATTCTTCCATCTTTAGTAGCCATCCGGGATCTGCCGTGCCAAGAATTATTAATTTATCCTCATCTAATTTTAAAGTCTTTTTACCCGTTTGTCTATGACTGAATAAATACGATTTAGTCATACCTACTACGTGCAATACGTCTGTCTTTTCAAGCAGTACATCATCTAATTGGGCCGTCTCTCCCACTTGCCAAACCTGACTTTTTAATTGGGTTATTCGCGCCTTACTACATTTTAAATCACTTACTAATTTAACTTCTTCAGAAAGGTCTGCTCCAGGTCTTAATACATTGACTTCTTGCGTATTGACTTCTTGCGTAGGTCCTGTTATATCCGAGTAGTCTTCAGAATATAAACTGTATATCTTACCCTTAGCTAATATGCTGCCATCTAAATGCGGTGAATCTTTAAAAATTATTGCCTCAGGCTTAGTAATACCATAGTAATGACATGCATTAACTATACTTGCGCGACTATATGAGGATAAGTCTTTTTTATTCAACTCCATATAAACCACAGCCGTAGGTTTACTGAAATATTCTTTTCTTAATACAATTATGCCTGCTCCTCTACTAAGCGGCACTGTATGAATTTGTATAGCGCCAGCTTCCCATAAACCGATATTAGCCGAACAAAGTAAAAACACTAAGGAAAGATAGAGCATATATTCATGGATAAATCTTCGCCTAGCTACATACTTCATACTATAATAGAGACCATACAAAAGCATGCTATACAAAAGCCAGCGCCCTAAAGATAGGGCCGCACTCCAATACACCATGCCTGGCATCATGGCAATCGTTTCATTTAAAAATAAAGCTAGTTGTAAAACTAAAGCAAGTAAACTCCAACACCAGCCCACAAGGCTACCTAAGCCTAATACAGTGAGTATAGACGTGATTAAAAGTAAAGCTAGAATCCCTATAATAGCTAAATCTAATAAAGGCGCCACTATTATAGCTGCTAAGAGAGAGCCAAAGCCTAATATATGAAAATAATATAATTGCAGTGGCAGAATTAGTAGCTGTGCACTTATGCATAAACTAATAGGCCCCATAATGTAAGGCATGCCTTTCGGCAAACTTTGATATAAAGGTCTAGCAAAAAGTATGATGCCATAGGTAGCGCCAAAGGAAAGCTGAAAGCTTATATCAAAAAGCTGTAATGGATCATAATATAATAAGCACCACGCACTTATATGTAGGGCTTGTAAGCCAGCATATTCTTTCTTCATAATAAGCCCTAGACCCATTACTATCCCCATTAAAGCAGACCGCACAACCGGCGGATTATAACCTACTAATGCACAGTACAGTATGACGATGACAATTGCACTATAAGTCGCTTTTATTGAGCTTATTTTACAAATACGACCAAGAAAGAATACAAAGCCGAATAATAAAGCTATATGTGAACCAGATACAGAGAGAATATGAATTAAACCTGTTTTAGAAAAAGCACCAATAACCATTTCATCTAGTACACCATACCCACCACCAAGGAGTAAACTTTCACTTAAATGGCTCAATTCTTCAGGTAAGTACTGTTGTAAAATGGCACTCGCCTCCTTATGAGTATGGGCTAGCCCTCTTTGTATCCAGTTTGTTAATCTGCTCCCAAGACCTAAAGCCTTACCACTAAGAGCTTCTACTTCATCTGCTGTTACTATTCCTTCGCATTCTCCATCATATATACTGCCTACTTGTCCTGCGCTAATATGTCGCGCTCTCATATCAATACGCCCTTCTTCTGGCCATACTGACGAAGGTTGCACAGTCCCTTTAATTAACACATAAGAACCAGCTAAAATATCTTCCTGCTCTCCCTTTACATATACTTGTATGGTACCGGAGGCTGGCTTAAATATATTCGTGTTATTGGCACTGCCAGTATTATTTGAACTGTTAATAGTATTAATCGTATTAGTATCAGCATTAGTGTTTTTACTAATGTTAGTGTTTATGGTATTGATAGTGTTAGTATTGGTTGTATTGGTTGTATTGGTTGCATTGGTGGTAGAGTTAGTATTATTGGTGGTCGTAATATTGGTAGTAGTATTATCTTTGAGACCTATAACAGAACCTTTAAGGCGAGTCTCTATATCTCCATTGCGCCTAAACAATTCTGGGCGTGAATCCACCTGTACTAAATATAGCGCCGGCACTTTCAAATAGCTCATGTCACGCCCCTTGTAAGCATAAATAGACTCTTCCGTGCGACTATAACCTAGTAGTATCATGCCTAAAGCAACTAATATAAGTCCTATAATATAGGAATAATGAACTTGTCCTCCATGATACACCAACCTATTTTTCCTATTACCATAAATAAAACGAGTTCGTTTATTTCGTCCCCAACTACGTATAACTAGCACAGCTAAAAACCAACTAGTCCCTAGAAAGGCATACATGGGCAAAGTAAGCTCATACCATCTGCCATAAGCAAGACAAATTCCTATACCTAAATGCCACCAACACCAAAAGGCCCATTCTGTGTAAGTAAAATAATAGGCCACTGATATTAGCCACTGCCTAAAGGGACTTAAATACATATTACCTCCACAAATACTGTCTGTTCTTGGGACTCCACTATGTGTACAAAAAATATATAAAATTGCATCTTTTTATAATTCAACTTAATTTTATAATGCTACATATTTATTTTATACATCTACATACCTCAAAACTCATACGCAATACTTCAAAACTTATAGGCATTTATATAGTGACTTGAGGAGCTAATTTTTTATAAGTAGCCTCACCAATGCCCTTAATATTTTTTAACTCTTCAATCGATTTAAATCCACCATGCTCTTTTCGATAGTCCAAAATTTTCTTAGCTGTGCCAGGCCCTACACCGGAAAGCGCAATAAGACCTTTCTCGTCGGCTGTATTCAAATTAACTTTTTGTTTTTGCAACAATACTTCTGGATTACCTTTAAAATTAAACCCTACATGGATATGACTTCCCACTTCAGCGGTGTCGGCTAAATTTAAACTCTCAACGGCTGCATAAGGTAAAAATCCACCGCATAATTGCACAACATCACCTAGCGTAGTGCCTTCTTGAATTTCATATAACCCCGGCGATTCTACAGCTCCCGTAATATATATAAGCCGATTAGATTCTCCTCCTTTATTCATCTCTTCATTCCCCTTAGCTGCTACGGCCGATCTCTGAGGCGAAGAATTTAATTGCGCATCAGAATCTGCTATAATAGGGCGTAGGACTAATACATAAATACCTACAAGAAAAGCTAAGATAAGCCAGAACTTTTTATTTTTCACAGTGTCACGTCCTTTACTGTCATAATAATGATTCATATAAATAAGTTCATGGCGCGTCATTGGATTACCTATGTATTCACTCCAATAAGAAGCATTCACTCTATAGGTATCTTTTATTTTATTTTGAAAGGAATTAATATATACAATGGAATTACAACGTTTACAAGCCTATGCACAGGCCTTATTAAAAACAGGGGTTAATTTACAAACTGAACAAACTCTAGTTATTTCAGTTGATGTAGAAAATCACAAGTTTGTTGAAATCGTCGCTGACGAAGCTTATAAATTAGGTGCCAAAGAAGTGGTTATTAATTGGCGTTCTACTCCAATTAGCAAGCTTCGTTTGCTCCATGGCGCACAGGAAGTATTGGAGTCCCCAGCACCTTGGATTCCAAGTTACTACAAAACCTATGTAGATGATAAAGCTGCCTTCCTCTCGCTCATTAGCGCTAATCCAACAGCCATGAAAGGTGTTCCATCAGAGCGAATGGCCACTCAATCTCGCGCGCTAAACAAAGTGCTCTCCTTCTACCATGATGCCATTATGGACTCTACACTCACTTGGTGTGTAGCCTCTGTAGCGACCTTGCGTTGGGCTAATCTACTCGGCTTTACTGGCACAGATGAAGAAAAAGTAGATGCGCTTTGGAGTCATGTATTTACACTTTGCCGTCTCGAAGGTGTTGGTGAAGAGAATACCCTAGATAAACACTTAGGACGTCTCAAAAAACGTACCGAAGCACTTAATGCACATCAATTTACAGAGCTCCATTACACTTGCTCTAATGGTACTGATTTAGTCGTAGGCCTTCCTAAGAACTATCTCTGGCAGGGCGGTGCCGAGGCATCAAAATCCGGTGTTATCTTTGATGCTAATATCCCTACTGAGGAAGTATTCTCAGCTCCTCAATATGACAATGTGCACGGCAAAGTATATAGCACAAAACCATTAATTTACCAAGGCAATCACATCGACGAATTTTGGTTTGAATTCAAAAATGGTAAAATTGTAGACTATGATGCTAAAGAAGGTAAGGAATATTTAACAAAGCTCATCGAAACCGACGAAGGATCCTCCTACCTTGGCGAACTCGCTTTAGTAGACCACTATTCACCAATTAGCCAATCCAATCGAATCTATTTTGAAACACTTTATGATGAAAATGCTTCCTGCCACTTAGCGATTGGTGCTGCCTATCCAACATGCTTAAAAAATAGTGATGGCCTCACTAAAGAACAACTAAAAGAAGCCGGCTTAAACTACTCTCATAGCCATGTAGACTTTATGATTGGCCATGAAGATATGAATATTGTAGGTACAACTCCTGACGGTGAAACAATTACCATTATGGAAAAAGGACGCTTACTTATTTAAAGTTAAAAATATACATATAAAAATGGAATGAAAACTGACTGCGGTAAAGTAATACTACCTTCAGGTTTCATTCCATCTTTTTTTTGCTAAAATAGGCTAAAAATATTTAAAACTAAGTTTGATTTAACTGCTACTTGGCACTGTAATATAAAAGTCATTTGCTTATACAATTCCATCTTGTATGGCGATGAATACTAAATTCTTTCTATCTGATTAATAGTAGTTTCAATAGGATTAGATTTCATATCTGTAGGGTCTGGTTGATTAGCTTTCTCTACTTCTTCTTTGACTGTAACTGGGTCATTAGAGCTTGTTGCTCCGTGTCCATCAGAAAGATTTTTCTTACTATGCTCTTTCTGCATTTTTAAACGTCTTTCTGATTTTGCTCCACTGTTTGCGGTAAGCTCATCCAAAGATAAATTAACTAAATCTTGTAATGTATTTTGTGGGATATAAAGCATTGAGCCATACCCCATAATTTCTTGTCGAATATCATAATTATTAAGAGTTTTATTAGCTATATCTGGATTTATTGCTTTTACCGCAGAAATAAAAGAACCCACATAAGCTAATTTTGCTTGTGGGCTCATTTCTGGAGAATTAAAAATATCCATGAAATAATTAGTTAATAATTGAACTGTATAATTAAAGTCACCCGTTGGCAACGATGGTTTGACAATAGCTAAAAACGTCTCGAAGGGCTGTAATTCGGAATCGTCCAAGCGTACATCATGTCCACCCCATCTTTTACCCCTCTTACTAGTGCTTTCGCTTGTAACAGGTAACTTCGTTCCCCTCGGTAGGTCGGAACTTTTACTGTCATCAATGCCTGGAATGCTGCTTCTGCTATTAGGATATCCTCCTCGCCCTCCATGTTCGGCATTACCTGTAACATTTTCGGAATATCTTCCTCGTGAAAGCCCCAGTCTCTCAAGCGTTGCTCTACTGTTATTTTCATAAACATCCTCCATAACTTTACTAATAACGTCGTTAATAATAGAGTCTACTAACCTATTTCTCTTATTTACACTCTTTTCATCCGCCCCTCTTTCTTCTAGGTTGGACACTGCCTCATGTATAAATTCATGAATAGGAACTCCATTTTCAGCATAATCTGTATTATATCGAATATCCATAGTGCCTCTTTTAAAGAGGTGATACCCTAATAGTTTAGGACTATTCAGAAATAGTCTGAACCGTATCAATAAGTGCGGAGATGCCTTTAAGAACTTATCTAATAAAGCAGGGCTTCCTAGATACTCAATTATAGATTGCTTAATTTTAGGAATCTCTTCTAGTGGAATATTGGTACTAAAGTTTCTATTTTCCCCTGTATGACGCTCCATATTATGTTGGTCATACTTCTCTTTATTTGGAACATTGGAGTTATCGCTACCAGCTTGTCCTGCACTATATAATCCAGTATCTCTAAGGTCATCTTGGACATCTTCGTTAAATACAGTATCCTTTTTAAGGACATATACTTCTTGATAAGCAGGAACTTTATCGTCCCCATCAAGCTGAACTTCATCAACTGTTCTTGTCTCTACCTTATAAGCATCTTTACCATATAACTCATCAAGAGTTGGTTGTAAGCCAGATAAATCTGCATTCTCAGAAGTAGTGAAAACAATCTCCTCATTAGGAGCATTTTTAATCGCACTCTTTATAGCTTCGACACGAGCTTGTAAAATTCCTACCTATATTTAACTTGATTTTCCATCTGCATCAATATTCGATCTTAAAGCAGAAAGTATAGAAGAACAAAAAGCAAGTCAATACCGATTCATAATCTATCCATGATTAAGGTATGACTTGCTTTTATTTTATAACTTACTACATAAGTTATAATTGTTATTCTTTTTTATGCTTAACATGCCTTACACTAGTTCTACAAGCTAATATTCAGTGTTCGTCCTGTCGGCATATATTCTGTAATTTGTACGCCTGCGGTTCGAAGCATTCGCTTTGATGCTTTTACTTCTGGTGTATCTTTATAGAAGTCTTCCCAATAAATAACTTCTTTAATGCCACTTTGGATAATTGCCTTAGCACATTCATTACAAGGGAACAAAGTAACATAAATCTTACTGCCCTCTAATGAACCACCACGGTAGTTTAATATGGCATTAAGCTCACTATGAACTATGTAAAAGTATTTATTATCCTTGCTCACATCGCGGTCCCAGGCAAACTCATCATCACTGCAACCACAAGGCATACCATTATAACCAATGGAGAGAATTTTATTATCTTCACTGACGATACAGGCCCCTACTTGTGTATTTGGATCCTTGGAGCGCTGAGCCGCTAAAATAGCTACGCCCATAAAATATTCGTCCCAACTAATATAATCAGCTCGTTTTGACATTCCTATCACCTACCAATTCATTATATATCTTAACTGATACTACCTTACTATGACTATTACAACTTAGCTATTCTACTTTAAGTATCAATACTTAAACTATTACAACTTTAACTATTACTACCTCACTATCAATTGTTTGTCACTAATCGCTAGTCATCAATAGTTTATAAACATAAAACCATGTGTAAATTTATTTTAACACATTTACTTACAAACTAGTATAAAAAACGGGCTCGGCTATTAGCCAAGCCCGCATCAGGCAAATCCAATAAAAGATTTTTGTGTAACAAATACCATGAGAGATTATTTGTGTAATAAATCCCCTAAGAGACTTTTTGCATAACAAATCCCATCAAAGGATGTTACATAACTAAATGTCCAATTAATTGTTAATATTATTTCACAACAATATTAACAATTTTATTTGGAATAATAATAACTTTAGCTACATTCTTACCGGCAGTAAATTCTTGAATACGTGGTAATGCCAACGCTTGTGCTTCAAGTTCAGCCTTATCCATATTAACCGGAATAACTACTTTATCGCGAAGTTTGCCATTTACTTGGATAGCAATTTCCACTTCATCGACTACAAGTGCTTTTTCCTCATATTGAGGCCACGCTTCAGTGTGAATGCTAGTAGTATGGCCTAATTCATGCCATAACTCCTCTGTAATATGTGGCGTAAATGGAGCCAAGAGAAGCAATAACTTTTCAATCACTTCTTGAGCAAGTTCAGCTTGAATTGTTTCGTGATTATCACGGAATTGATACATGAAGTTTACAAGTTCCATGATGCTAGAAATAGCTGTATTGAAGTTAAATTTGCCATCAAGGTCTTCTGTTACTTTTTTAATTACGCGATGAAGCTCACGGCGAAGTGCTGTTTCATCCTTAGAAAGAGCCTCATAATGACCAGCTTTTGCCCATTCTTGGTAAGAGCCAACAATGCGCCATACACGGCCTAAGAAGCGATAAGAACCTTCTACGCCTTCGTCGCTCCAGTCAAGATCGCGCTCTACTGGTGCAGCGAATAAAATGAAGAGACGAGCTGTATCAGCCCCATAGGAATTTACAATTTCCTCAGGAGATACTACATTGCCCTTAGACTTAGACATTTTGCTGCCTTCTTTAAGTACCATACCTTGAGTCAATAAGCCTCTAAATGGTTCGTTAAATTTCACAAGGCCTAAGTCATGAACTACTTTTACGAAGAAGCGAGAATATAATAAATGCAAGATAGCATGTTCGATACCGCCAATATATTGGTCTACATTCATCCAGTAATCTGCAATTTTCTTATTAAACGCTTCTTTATCATTGCGCGCATCAGTGTAGCGTAAGAAGTACCAGGAAGAATCAATAAATGTATCCATTGTATCGATTTCACGGCGTGCTTCGCCACCACAGCATGGGCAGGTTGCTTTTAAGAACTCTTCAGAAGTAGCCAATGGAGAAATCGCGCCACCATCAAATACTACATCTTCTGGCAAACGCACTGGCAATTCTTCTTCAGGAACTAATTGTTCACCACATTTGTCGCAGTATACAACTGGAATTGGCACTCCCCAATAACGTTGACGGGAGATCAACCAATCGCGAAGTCGGTAATTTACCATTTTGCGACCAATGCCACGTTCTTCAAAGTTTTTAATAATGGCTTCACGCGCATCAGCTGACGTCATGCCGTCATACTCACCAGAGTTAATAAGGATGCCATCTTCATGCACTTCATTAGTCCATTCGTCAAACGTCCATGTGTGTTCCGCATTTTGAACAACTGGAAGAATTGGCAAATTGTATTTGCGCGCAAATTTATTATCGCGCTCATCATGAGCTGGTGAACCCATAACGGCACCAGTACCATAGTCAACTAATACATAGTTGGCAATCCAAATTGGCACATCTTCACCAGTCATAGGATGCTTAGCATAGGAACCAGTGAATAAGCCTTCTTTTTCTACATCAGTAGATGTACGGTCAATTTCATTTAGATTGCGCACTTTATGAATGAATGCATCAAGTTCCGCTTTATTGGACTTATTTGCAATCAATTCTTCCACATATGGATGCTCTGGCGCTAATACGATATAGGACACACCATAAATCGTATCTACACGAGTAGTATATACTTCAATGTTCTTATTGATTTCAGGAATTTCAAAGGCAAATTGAGCCCCTTCACTGCGTCCAATCCAGTTTTTCTGCATTGTCTTAACGCGTTCTGGCCAATGATCTAATGTATCTAAGTCTTCAAGCAAGCGATCTGCGTATTCCGTAATTTTCAAGAACCATTGCTTCAAGTCTTTCTTTTCTACTTTGTTATCGCAACGCCAGCAAAGGCCATCAATAACTTGTTCATTCGCCAATACAGTATGACAATGATCACACCAGTTTACTTTAGCTTCTTTTTTATAGGCTAAGCCTTTTTTATAGAATTGTTGGAAAAAACATTGTGTCCAACGATAATAATCATCTTTGCAAGTAGCCACTTCGCGGTCCCAATCATAGGAAAGACCTAAAGCTTGTTGCTGACGCTTCATATTTTCAATATTTTCAAATGTCCATTTACTTGGAGCAATGCCGTTTTTAATGGCTGCATTTTCCGCTGGCATACCAAATGCATCCCAGCCCATTGGATGAAGTACATTAAAGCCTTTCATCTTTTTAAAGCGCGCCACCACATCACCAATTGAATAGTTACGTACATGGCCCATATGTAAATTACCAGATGGATACGGGAACATTTCTAATACATAGTATTTTTCCTTGCTCTCATCATAGTCTGTTTTAAATGTGTTATGTTCAACCCAATAGGATTGCCACTTTTTCTCAATATCCTGTGCTACATACTTCTCTTGCATAACGCAGCCTCCTCATACTCCATTTTCCTCTGATTCTTCTGTAATCATAAGTCTTAAACCTAATTATATTACTAACTCATGATAGCCGTCAAACATTCTCTATAGTTAGTTCTATTTTATATTGATTTGTCAATTGTATAAAACAATAAGACGTTTTGCTTCTTTTTACTTTGCTTTCGCTCTTTAATTTTTTACGTTCTTTTTGTCGGGCTTTTTATCAGTCTTTTTGTCCGCCTTCTTATCTGATTTTTTATTGCCCTTTTTATCCTGTTCGGCCTCTTTAGGTTCTTTGTAGTTCTTGTACACAAAATCAGCAAATTCTTCTGTTTCAAAGCCTTTACGCCATGCACCAAAGCCACCTAGATTTAACTCTTTAACCAAGGCTAATTTCGGAGCCATAGATGCTTCGTCTTCAAACCACACTTCCGTAATAAATGACGATTTATTTCTTAAGCCCCCAGCAATGCGAGATTCCTTCATAGACTCATTGGTTTCTTTGCTCAGCGTTTTTGCATCAGCAACATTATTTTCAACTACTTTAGTTTTATCAGATGTAACTTTTGACACAGTAACAGTATTAGCTACGCCATTAGGGCTATCAACGGCTTCCATAGGCACTACCAGTCTTGGTTCACGCCCCGTTTCTTTATATGCCAATAATTGTTCACCTAATCTATTTGTACCAAATACTACATAATTTGTTTTTAACTTGTCGTTCCAAGTAACGCGTTGTTTGTATTTCTCTTTTAAGGCCTCGGCCTCACCCATCGGTAAAGTTTTGCCTTTAGTTTCACTTATCTTAACCTTGCCTTTAGCATCAACCTCAATCTTACTTGTCCAGGAGCGCATATAATAAGGCACACCTAAGATGACTTTCTCTGATGGCACTTCTTTTAAAAGAGCCTCTACATTTTGACGCACCCACGGATAACTTGCTACAGGGCCAGCGGTCGTACTAGAAGCCCAAGTTTCATCATAGGCCATCAATACTACATAATCTACCGCCTCGCCAAAAGCTTTGCGGTCATATACCATGGACCAATTTTCACTGTCAGAATAGCCTGTTATATCAACGGAAGACTTTATATTATAGTTGTGAAGCAAATCAGCTAAGTAGGTAACAAATTTAGTTAGCTGCTTTTTGTCTTTATAGTATACATTTTCAAAGTCAAAATTATATCCTTCATAGCCATAGGCTAAGGCATATAAAACCATATCTCGCCCAATGGCGGACCATTTTGTCTCATCTTTTAATATTTTACTTGTAAAATCTGGTTTAAATGTATTGGTCACTAAAGGCCATACTTGATAGCCAGCTGCTCCATATTGGAGCTTGTAGTCCAAAGATACTTGGTTCTTTACAACTAAGCCCTTTTCTCCTAAATCAAATAAAGTAGGAGAAATCACTGACGTCCCTTCATGAGCTACTTTATGAGCATAAGGAGTTCCTACTAATGGATCAAACACCAAGGTAACAGTATTAGTAATTTCCTTCACATCAGGTTTGCTAACAGCCCCCACTTGTGGAGTTAATACAATCCCATCAGCTCGCTCCTCATATACTACGCCTAACATAGGTGACATAGTCTTTAAATCCACATAGGAAAAGCCATTGCGTACACTAATAGGAAGTTTTATTTTGCTAGTGCCACCACGCGCATCGCCACTATATAACATATCGCCGCCTACACGTGGCATAGGCAAGGTTATATAGGTCGTTCCCTGCTCTGTAGCAATAGGATTTAAATTCACACTTTTATAGAGAGCCAGTGGAATCCAAAGAGACTGTTGATCTTTAAAAGCGACCTCATCTCGTACTTCCTCAGTTCCATAAAGGCTTTTTACAATAATCGGTCTCGTGCCATAGATTTCACTATCAGCAAGCCCTTCCTTAATGACCTGAATCGCTGCAGATTGAGCCATTTTATTATCTTTAACTACACTTTGTTGATTATCTTTAGATGAGCGTTCTTTAGTATCCTTAGATGAATGTTCTTTATTATTTTTAGATGATCGTTCTTTATTGTCTTTAGGCGAATCTTGTTTAATATCTTTAAATGAATTTTGATTATTCTCCTTAAGAAGAGTCTCCTTATTCGCTTTAGATAAATTCTGTTTATTTTCTGCAACAGATACAGGTATATTTTGATTATTTACTTCTTTAGTTACTATAATTTGTTCAGCTTGACTAAATGAAGGCAAAGTCGCCACCAAGGACGCCAGTACCAAAGACTTAATCATGTGTTTCATAAATTAAAATAGTTCCTTTCCTAATAAATAAAGCCGTTCCTGATATTTTAACAAAACCAGTATTGGTAAATCTCTGCCACTACTGTGTAAATACCTAGTATAGGATAAAATAGCTCCTACTCATTTTATTATTCAATGATAAGCGTATGATACAGTCCAAAGAGCTGCACATCAGTGGCCACTGTGTATAATTCTTTCAGCGCCTCTTTTACATCCTCTGCATTACTCTCGATTTGTAAATCAAAAAAGAATTTATATTCCCCCAAACGCCCTTTAGTAGGTCTTGATTCTATTTTTACTAAGTTGATATGTCGCTTAGCGAAAATACCCAATCCTTCCCATAATGAACCTGGACGCAAACCATCAAGCTCACATAGTAAGGATAATTTAGCTCCATTAATTTTACGCAAATCAACTTGCTCTAAATCGTCCTTAATATGATCATTATGGCGCACTAAAATAAAACGCGTTAAATTATACGCATGCTCCTGAGCCTCACCACTTAGCTGTGTGAGTCCATAGGTATGACCTAAGGCAATACCACCTATAGCTGCTTGATTAGGCAGCGCCGCTGTGCTTACAAGTTCGCCCCCTTCTGCAGTGGAGCCAGTGTAAATAGTATCAGCGTGACGCAAATATTCTGCCAGAAATGGCTTGCATTGGCGAATGGCCTGCGGATGTGAATACACCGTAGTAATATCTTTTAATTGGGCTCCTACTATACCCCAAAGATAGTGACGAATGGGCATGGCAATTTCTCCACAGATTTCAATATGACGATGCTCCATCAAATAATCCATAGTAGTCAACACCGTGCCACCTAAAGAGTTTTCCACCGGCACAAAGGCATATTCAGTTTCATCTCTCATAGTCATATCAATGGCTTCTTCGATCGTGTGTGCTGGTATGGCTTCAATAGTCCAGCCTTGGCCTTTACAATATCGATGTAGTGCTTCTTCTGTAAATGTCCCCTTTGGGCCTAAAAAGGCAATCTGTTTTCTCATAGTCACTCCCTAAACTCTCAAATACTTTAACTTTTTAATTATAGCACAATAAAAACTGCCTTGTCAGACTACTTCATAGGCAGGAACTTACAATTTCTTTCCTATGTCCCTACAATTTGACGTTTTGAGTAATTCAATCTCTCTGATTTGTAATATAATTTTGCTTTTTGTAATACAGTTTCATTTCTTTTGTATTACAATTTCCTTAATATTGTAATACAACTTTGTCTTAGCTATAATAAATATATATTATTTTGAGGAGGTCTTTATGCATCAATATTTATTTCATATAGGCGATTTTCCCGTTAGAGCCTATGGCTTACTTTTATCTTTAGGTATTATTAGTGCCGCCATTGTAGCTTATTACTTATTTAAACGCGATGGTCGTGGTTGGCATGTACATATTGTGGACTTTTCCATATTAGTCGGTATTGCTGGTATTATCGGTGCACGACTTTGGGATGTATTCTTCTTTGATTGGGATTACTATCACAATCATTTATTAGAAATCCCCTTTGTATGGCAAGGTGGTATGGCTATCCAAGGCGGTGTCGTGCTAGGCACTATAGTAGGCATTTGGTATACGCGCAAACATGGCATTGACAGCCTGGCCTTTGCCGATATTTTTGCGCCGGCCCTTATCTTAGGCCAATCTGTTGGGCGCATGGCCAATCTTATGAATGGCGATGCCTTTGGCCATCCTACAGGTGGTAATTTTGGTATTCTCTATCCAGAAACAACACTTGCCTACCGGACGTATGGAGCCCAACCTTTATGGCCTGCCGAAATTTGGGAAGGGCAAATTGATATTTTAATCTTTGTATTCCTCCTCTTATTTAGCACGAAACGCCATAAAAAAGGCCAAGTCTTTGTGCTCTATGCTATTCTATACTCCGCAGCTCGCTTTGGACTCGAGTTCTTACGCGGTGACTATGTAGATTTAACTTTAGGTCTAAAATCTGCACAAATGACGAGCTTAATTGTTATTATCATAGGAATTATCCTCTTTATCTATATTCAAGTGAAAGGCTCCTATGATGAGCATTTGCTTGAAGCTGATGCGGCTGCTGAAGGCGCTGCTGAAAATAATGGCTCTAGTAAAGTAGCTAAAGATAGTGCTAAAAATAACTCAGCAACGACTACAAATTCTACAAGTAAAAATAAAAGCTCTAAACGGCGGAAATAATACTTTTTAGCACGCCCTAAAAAGAACTCCCTACCAATACATATGATGAATGTAATGGTAGGGAGCTTTTTGTTTGCCATATTTTAATTTTTTAAATTGATTTAGACCTATTATAAGTGACTTCAAGTATTTCAAATCATTTCAATTATTTCAAACTCTTCAAATTTCTTAACTTTTTTTAATTCTATTGGCCCTATATAGATGCCCCTAATTCATAGGCTTCTTGTAATTTATCGGTTCGCTTTAATACATCTCCTGCGTTCATAACACCATCACAAAGTACAAGGCCCCGCTGTTTCCATTCAAGATAATTGGTCACCACATTGTACCATGCTAGTACCTCATCAAATTCATCGCTTTCTGCGGCACTGATAAAAGCGACTTCTTTTTTAGGCATAATCCCTTCATTAGCTTGACTGAGGGCAAATGTACGGTCTACCACCAATTTTAAGGCGCCTGTAATAGCCCAATAGTAAATAGGACTTGCTAGTACAATAACATCAGCAGATTTAAATGCATCGTAAATTTGTATCATATCATCTTGCTGAATACAAGGATTTGCCTCATTTGCACGATTCCAGCATTGGTAGCAACCTAAGCAACTCTTAATCGTTAGACGGTCTACAAATATTTCCTCTACAATATGACCTTTTTCTTCCGCCCCTTCACGAAAGCGCTTAGTTAACGCCACTGTATTCCCCTGCCTGCGTGATGAACCATTTAAAATTAAAATTCTCTTTGTCATACTTCATGACCTCCTTTAACCTCTATACTTACCTAAAGTAAAGTAACTCTCTTAAAAGTGCGTTCTTCCTTATTAATACGATTCATGCTATAACCATAGTATATATAGTGACTAATCAGCTTAGCAAAGTGTATTGCCACTCAAGTCCTATATATGGAGAAAAACACGTACTCCTCCAGTATATCCATAAAGAGCCATGTTACACGACTTGGTTTATATAGATATAAACGAATAAAAGGAGCGCGTGTTTTATTGTATTATAATGATTGTAAAGCCTCTTTAATGGGCATATGACCATCACCCATTTGGATAATTTTTCTAAATGCTTTAGGCTCTTCTAACACAGCAACTAATGTTCGTGCCACATTATCTATACTATTAGGTATGGACTTAGGAACACCAATTTGTATTAATCCATCAGTGGTAGGATGATCGATTAAATTACCAGGCTGAATTATAGTATAGTTTAAGTCAGTATTATGTATTAACCAATGATCGGCAAAGAACTTAGCAATATTATAATCCGTAATATTCACTAAATTAGGGTCCGACCATTTTTCTGGTTCTGTAGCAAAAATAGAACTCAATAATATAAAGCGTTTTGCTTGTAATTGTGTCGCCAATTTCATGGCTTTTACAGCACCAAAAGCATCTACTTGCAATAAGTTCTTACCCCGTGAACCTGCTGTAAAATAAACCGCGTCTATGGAGCCCCATGGCTGACTATCAATCTGATTTTCTGCCATATTATACTCAACTCGTTCTACCTGCGGCATATCTTGAAATGCTTCTGTATGTCTTGCTGCCGCCAGTACCTGATGACCTGCTTCGACCAAATAGCGTACTAGTTGGCTGCCCACTCGACCACTAGCACCAATAACTAATATTCTCATATGTATCCTTTCTTATATTATTAACTACAAGGAGATTTTTATGTATTCACGTTGTATCGCTAAAGAGAATTTACATGACACAGGATTTTCCTACACCTTATCTTTAATCAATGGGAAATATAAAATGACCATACTCTATATACTTATGGAGTTTGGTGTAGTTCGTTTTAATGAAATGAAAAAATATATTGGTGTCATCTCTTATAAAACATTAAGTACAGCCTTAAAGGAATTAGAAAAAGATGATTTAGTGCACCGCAAAGAATATCCTCAAATTCCACCAAAGGTAGAATATAGTTTAACTGAGCGCGGCAAATCCTTAATGCCTATACTCGATGCACTATGTGAATGGGGCGACAATCATCGTCTTGACGCCCCAAATGATAAAAAAGAATAATCTATAATATTTGATATATTTTAGAGATAATTTGCCAATTATCATCTATATGAATTAAATTATGGTAATCCACCATGTGCACCTTTTGCTTGCGCAAATAAATATCGACTCTAACGCTCGCTGTATTTTCAGTGCGACTCATAATTTGTGTATCAAACTCATAATCTGGCTCAGCACCCGCTGCATCGATTAACTTATATAAATTTTCAATCGGACCTTCTGAAATCAGCTCATTATTTGCATCAAAGCCATACATTGTAGCCTTTTCATGAAATGCCGGTTTCATAATGCTAGAATCACCAGTTTTTACGCCTCGTTCATAGGCTGCCATAGTATGTCGAATTGTCTTTGCCATAACCGTTCCTCACTTTATTTTAACATCTATTATTTAAATATTTAAAGAACGTACGTTATATATTTGCTAGCTTATGACATTATTATATCAAGGACATACTTTTAAACAAGAACGCACAAAAAAGTGCGATACTAACATATTTTAACACTACTTACATTAAGTATAGTGTAGTTTTACAGCGACATGAACCACAGGGCCCGAAGTTACCTATTCATTATGGCGCTACACTCACCTACAGTGTAGTACCTTTCACAAAAGTGCGTTCTTCCTTATTAATATTATTCATGCTATAACCATACTATAAATTATTTCATAAGTATGAAAGGAGTTTATTATGAGTAAAGTATTATTAATCAACGGAAGTCCTAATCAAGCAGGCTGTACTTACACAGCGCTTAAAGAAGTGGCTGACACTTTAAAAGATCAACAAATCGATACTGAAATCTATTGGATTGGAAAACGAGAAATTCCAGGTTGTATTAACTGCCAACAGTGCTTTAAAACTGGTCGATGTGTCTTTAATACCGATGGTGTGAATGAAATAGCAGCTCGCCTTGATGAATTTGATGGAATTATTGTTGGCTCGCCAGTGTATTATGGCGGTCCATCTGGCCAATTATGTGCCTTTTTAGACCGTCTTTTCTATCCTCGTGAACGTCGCATGGCTGGTAAAGTAGCTGCTGCTATCGTATCTTGCCGACGCGCTGGTGCCACTACGGCCTTTGACAGACTTAATAAATATTTTACTATTAGCAATATGATACTAATTGGTTCACAATATTGGAACCAAGTTCATGGCTTTACTCCTGAGGATGTACGAAAAGACTTAGAGGGGCTTCAAACTATGCGCACTTTAGGTCTTAATATGGCATGGATTCTAAAATCTATTGAATTAGGTAAAAAAGCAGGCTTACAAAAGCCAGTCTACGAAGAAAAAGTTTGGACAAACTTTATCTAATAAGTAATCCACCATATACAAATTTACTTATATTTTCTTCCACCCATAAAGACTTAAGGCGATTAAAGTATACGCGTCAAAGCACATCATAAAAGGGGTAAGAATTGATATGCGCGTAATAAGATGTACATGAGCCCATATAAGGATAACCCCTAAAATGACACCGCGATGGAGCCAGCGCCTAGTTAAAGATGGTTTTAGTTGCCACATAGTGCCTAAAGCTACAAGTATGACTATGCCACCACCTAGTCCAGTGTAGACAATCTCTTCATGCATAGAAAATGACATAATATAATGGATGAGTCCCAGAATGACACTAAAGGGGCCTAACACTCTGTGCATCTTTAAAGAGGCTCCTGGCTCTATTTTATTTACTAAGGCAATTAAAAATGGCCATCTACTCATTAATACAATACTAAATAGCCAACTTGTATAGGCCAGTAAAGCTAGTGAATAATTTACTAGATTTACTGGCTCTTCTATTAAATCTTTTTGCAATAAGACGATTAAAGGCAATGCTAATATTATTGTGCTTACAATAGTAATGCCATATAACTTCATTGTTTGTTTCATTAGATAATCCCTATTTCTTTAAGCCATACATCAACTGCAGCTTTAGATTCTTCCAAAGCTGCCTGTCGTCCACGGATAGCTAGACCTTTTAATACAGTGGCATTAGGATACTGTGCTTCTAATTGTGCCTTTGTATTGCCAAGACCAGATCCTTCATGAGTAGTAAAGGGAATTACTGTTTTACCATTCAAATTAGCTTGATCTAAGAAACTACGCACTATCATAGGGTATTCGCCCCACCAAATAGGACCACCTACAAACACAATATCATATGAACTTACATCAGGTAATGGATTTTTAATAGCAGGTCGTTTATTATTAGCCTGTTCAGCTTTAGCAACATCTAAAATTGTATTATATTCATCAGGATAATCTTTGGCTGGCACTATTTCATATATATCGCCACCTGTGGCAGCTTGAATATAATTGGCAATCTGGTGCGTATTGCCGATAACAGGAGTTTCATTACCATAGAGACCTTTTGTGCGAGAGAAAAATACAATCAATACCTTTTTATCTTTATTTGTTAAATCTGCCGGCCCTGTAGCACGACCTTCACTAGCACTCACTGTAGAGCCTTGAGTCGATGATGCATTTTGTCCTGTAGAATAATTAAATGCAAATAAACCAATTGCTACAGCTACAATTACCAATAAACCGACTATCTTTTTTACATTCATTACTATCACTCTCTTTCTCTAAAAACTACATCCAACTAAGAACTTAAGTTTAGCTTACGCCCTAAAGCTAACTTCAAGTCAACACCTTTTTACAGATTAATTTTAAAATAATTGCATTATAAAAATCCCACAGAGTGGCTATTAGCCTCTTACTCTTAAACATCTCATCTAAGAGCAAGAAAGCGTTAGCATTCTCTGTGGGATTTTTGTTTTAATTATTGTATAAAGTGTTAGCTACACCTATAGTTTTAGTTACACGTAAAATCTTATTTATACATATAATCATTTACACATATAACCTATTTACACATATGGTCTTAATCATACCTAATGTCTTAAAACATATGGAGCATTTTAAAATATATAGGATGTATAAGCTATATGAAAATAGTAAAACATATAAAATTATAAAATATAATTTGAAAGGTCTACATCTTTTACGATAGTACCAAGTCGTTCTTCCACCATTTCAGCCGTAATTTCTACATCAACTGGCTCATTTGGTGGTGCATTAAAGGAAATATCTTGCAAGAGTTTTTCCAGGATTGTATGCAAGCGACGAGCACCAATATCTTCTGTTTCATTATTCACACGATACGCAAGTTCAGCCATTTTATCAATAGCAGCTTCTTTAAAGTGAATCGTTACATTATCTGCTTTAAGAAGCATGTGATATTGTTTTAACAACGCTTGTTGTGGTGTTGTCAAAATTTCTTTGAAATCAGCTTCCGTTAAACTATCTAATTCCACGCGAATTGGGAAACGACCTTGAAGCTCTGGAATTAAATCAGACGGCTTAGACACATGGAACGCACCAGCAGCAATAAATAAAATGTGCTCTGTTTTAATGGGACCATATTTAGTATTTACAGTGGCACCTTCTACGATAGGTAAAATGTCGCGCTGCACCCCTTCACGAGATACATCTGGACCACTGCGTCCATTATTGCCAGCAATTTTATCAAACTCATCAATGAATACAATGCCTTCTTGTTCAGCGAGTTCAATAGCACGATCATTTACTGCATCCATATCGAGAAGCTTTTGACCTTCTTCTTGAATGAAAATTTTACGCGCTTGCGCTACAGTTGTATGGCGTTTCTTTTTCTTCTTAGGCAAGATAGAGCCTAGCATATCTGTAATATCAGTCCCCATATTATCCGGGCTACCAGTTAATGGCATGGCAAAGGCTTTCGTTTGCTCTTCCACTTCAATCTCAATCTCACGACTATCCATGAGACCATTTTTCAAACGCTCATAGAATTGCGCCCGTTTTTCTGACATTTCAGCGCTTTCTTCTTCTTTTTTAGCGTCTTCTTCCTTTATATCCTCTTCTTCATTCGGTGCGCTAAAGAGCATTTCTAAGGGATTGGTCATCTTCTTGGTGACACTTTCTTTTTTAGGCCATAGGATTTGCAATAAACGCTGATTAGCTAGTTCTTCAGCTTTAGCTTCTTGAGATTCCATCATCTCTTCTTTCACCATGCGCACTGCGTTTTCTACTAAATCGCGAATCATCTGATCTACATCGCGACCTACATAGCCCACTTCTGTAAATTTAGTAGCCTCTACTTTTACAAATGGAGCGCGCACAAGTTTTGCCATGCGACGAGCCAATTCAGTTTTACCTACCCCAGTGGGACCGATGAGTAGAATATTTTTAGGAATATATTCTTCACGTACATCATCAGGTAATTGTTTAGCTCGCCAACGATTACGAAGGGCAATGGCAATCATCTTTTTTGCCTCTTTTTGCCCTACCACATATTTATCTAATTCAGCCACAATCTGTCGTGGCGTAAAATTATTGGTATCCATTAAATTTCCTCCACAATAACATTATGATTGGTATATACACAAATATCAGCTGCAATATGCAATGCTTTTTCAGCCACTTCACGAGCTGATAGTTCCGTATTAGCAGCTAAAGCGCGAGCTGCTGCTAAGGCATAATTGCCACCAGACCCGATAGCACAAATGCCATCATCAGGCTCAATGACTTCGCCATTGCCAGATACGAGTAGAATTGTCTGTCCATCAGCAACTAATAGTAATGCTTCTAAATTGCGAAGCATTTTATCACTCCGCCATTCTTTTGCAAGTTCTACTGCACTGCGCACTAATTGACCATTATATTGATTTAACTTTGCCTCAAATTTGTCAAATAAAGTGAATGCATCGGCCACAGAACCAGCAAAACCAGAAATTACCTTACCATTATATAAACGGCGTACTTTTTGCGCCGTATTTTTCATTACAACACTTTGCCCCATAGTCACCTGGCCGTCGCCAGCAATGGCGATTTTACCATCGCGCTTTACGGCACATATGGTGGTGGCATGAAATTCTGTCTTCATAGTGAATAATCCTCCTTAACTTTAGCCAAATCTTCTAAAGAGCGTTGAGCGATAAGCGCATTCTTCTCTTTTTTCTTACGCACTTTTGTTGGCCATGGTTCCATTATACCAAAATTGATATTCATTGGTTGGAAATCACTGCCTTCATAAGCACTGATATACTGGCTTAAGCCGCCCATTGCCGTAGTTTTAGGGAATTGGATAGGTTCTTTATCACTCATCTGCTGGAATACTTGTAACCCTGCCATAAGGCCTGATGCAGCTGATTCTAAATACCCTTCAACGCCTGTCATTTGACCAGCAAAATAAAGGCGCTCATCAGCTTTTAATTGGAAGCGATGATTTAAAAGTGTTGGCGAATTAATATATGTATTGCGATGCATTACACCATAGCGAACAAATTCTGCATTTTCCAAACCTGGAATCATAGAGAATACACGCTTTTGTTCGCCCCATTTTAAATGCGTTTGGAAGCCCACTAAATTAAACATAGTGGCCTCTTTATTTTCTTTACGAAGTTGAACTACTGCATAGGATTCAGTGCCCGTCCGCTTATCCACAAGCCCCACTGGCTTTAAAGGACCAAAACGCAAGGTATCAATACCACGGGACGCCATAATCTCTACAGGCATGCAACCTTCAAAATACATTTCTTTTTCAAATTCTTTAGGCTTAACTACTTCAGCAGTAGTCAATGCCTCCCAAAAGGCTTTGTATTCCTCTTCACTCATAGGGCAATTTAAATAATCTGCATCCCCCTTATCATAGCGAGAGGCGGCAAAGACTTTATCGTAATTCAAGGATTCAGCCGTTACGATAGGTGCTGCTGCATCATAGAAATAAAAATCACCTGTACTAGTTAATTTCTTAACATCTTCTGATAAAGCATCAGACATAAGTGGGCCAGCCGCAACAATTACAATGCCTTCTTTGGGAATCTCAGTCACTTCTTCGCGAATGACTTCCACTAAAGGATGATTCATCAAGGTATCGGTTACCATCGCACTAAATAAATGACGATCTACTGCTAAGGCCCCACCAGCTGGCACTGCTGTAGCATCAGCACAGCGCATAATGAGTGAATCTAAACGACGCATTTCTTCCTTTAGTAAGCCCACTGCATTTTCAATATTGCCAGCGCGTAGCGAATTACTACATACTAATTCAGCAAATTGCTCCGTATGATGTGCTGGTGATTGTTTAACAGGGCGCATTTCATATAGCTTTACAGGAATACCGCGCTTAGCTAATTGCCAAGCTGCTTCAGAGCCTGCTAGGCCAGCGCCAATTATAGTAATAGGTGTAATACTCAAATTCTATCTCCTTTAATATGTATGAAAATATACGAGCCATAACAGTTTATCATAGGTAGCTAGACTTAACATGTACTTACCTATTCCTTCTATTCTTTCACTATTATGGCCAGTATATATTAAATTGTAATGGTTTAGTTAATATACTTAATATACTTACTGTACTTAATTTACTTTTTATTTTTTTATTGCTATTATGTTTTCATTTCTCATTTAACGTATGCTTTATTCACTCTGCACGCGTCTATTTACTTGCTTTTTTGTTGCTTTCTTGCTTGTTGCGTTTTTGCTACTTGTCTTCTTAGTAGTTGCTTTTTTAGTCGCCTTTTTAGTGCTTTTTGCCTTCGTATCAGCTGCTGTTACAACTTCATTAGATTCAGATACATTCGTCTCTGCTACTGTTGTATTATTACTTTCAGCACTTGATGCCTCTACATTAGACTCTTCTTTTTTCTTTCTAGTCCGCTTCTTAGGCTGTGTAGGGCAAGTTTCATTAGAGCAGAATTTCTTCGTAGTACCATTTTTATATGTCTTCTCAGTCATAATACTACTGCAAGTAGAGCAAAATTCATTAATCGGCTTATTCCAAAGCGTAAAATCACAAGCTGGATAGCGGTCACAGCCATAGAAAATTCGACCGCGCTTTGACTTTCGCTCCACAATGGTACCTTCTCCACATTTAGGACAGGCCACACCTGTGCTCACCGTAATCGGCTTTGTATTCTTACACTCTGGGAAATTAGAGCATGCCAAGAATCGACCAAAACGGCCAAATTTGTATACCATTGGGCTACCACAAAGATCGCAAATCTCATCGCTTTCTGTGTCAGCTATTTTAACTTTTTCTACCTCATTAGCCTCTTCAAGCTCTTCGGAGAAAACTGTATAAAATTGCCCCAACACATCTTGATAGCTTTCTTTACCATTGGCAATATGGTCTAAGTCTTCCTCTAAATGAGCTGTAAAATCTACATTGATGATTTTTTCAAAATGAGCAATCAAAAAGTCTACCACTACAAATCCCAATTCAGTAGGGATGAATTGCTTATCATTGCGCTCCACATAATTTCTGGAAATAATGGTATCCATAATAGGCGCATACGTACTAGGGCGACCAATGCCACGCTCTTCAAGAGTCTTGATAAGACTCGCTTCTGAGTATCTAGCTGGCGGTTGAGTAAAATGCTGTTCTGGCTCAATCGTATCGTTCGTAACCTGTTCCCCTTGCTCCATACTTGGAATGAGGCGCACTTCATCGTCCTTTTTATTGTCTTCATAGACTTCTGTAAAGCCTTTGAAAATAACTTTACTCCCCGATGCGCGCAAGGTATAATCGCCGCTTTTTAGTTGTGCCGTTACAATCTCAGACTGTTGCGCTGCCATTTGGCTTGCCATAAAGCGATTCCAAATTAAAGTATATAGCTTTAATTCATCGCGACTTAGAAACTGTGCTACCATTTTAGGCGGCAGTTCTAAAGAAGTAGGTCGGATGGCCTCATGCGCGTCTTGACTGCTTTCTTTAGTGCCAAACACATTGGCTTTTTTAGGATAATACTCAGGTCCATATTGATGGATAATATAGTCCTTAGCTGCACTCTGCATTTCTGCAGCAATACGCGTAGAGTCGGTACGCATGTATGTAATCAAACCTACATGACCATAGCCACCAATTTCAAGACCTTCATATAAATGCTGGGCAATCATCATCGTTCGCTTAGCCCCAAAACCAAGTTTACGGACCCCTTCTTGTTGTAAGGTAGACGTCGTAAATGGCGCTGGTGCACGGCGAGAGCGCTTGCGCGTATCTACGCTAGTAACCTCAGCCGTAACTCCTGCTAATTCCGCTTCAATAGCTTTTGCTTCAGCCTCATTGGAAATAGCAATCTTTTCGTCATTCTTATGAGTTAATTCCGCAACAAAGCTTTCTTTATTAGCCGTCTTATATTGACCGGAAATTGTCCAATACTCCTCTGGTACAAAGGCTTCAATTTCACGTTCTCGCTCGCAAATAAGGCGCACCGCTACAGATTGCACACGACCAGCACTTAATCCTTTGCATACTTTTTTCCAAAGTAAAGGACTTAATTTATAGCCCACCAAGCGGTCTAGCATACGCCGCGCTTGTTGCGCATCTACCATATCTTTATCAATCGTTCGAGGGCTATTAATAGCCTCTGCTACAGCATGTTTAGTAATCTCATTGAACGTGATGCGGCACTTAGATCCTCCATCTACATTCAAAATATAGGCCAAATGCCAAGAAATGGCTTCCCCTTCGCGGTCCGGGTCAGTTGCGAGCAAGATGGCTTTAGATTTATCTGCCTCATCTTGCAATTCTTGGATTAATTTCTTGCGCGTTGCCAAATTAGAGTACTTAGGAATAAAACCATGCTCCACATCGATGCCTAATTGGCTTTTTGGCAAATCTCGTAAATGCCCCATACTCGCTTTAACTACATAATCAGGGCCTAGGAATTTTTCAATAGTCTTGGATTTAGCTGGTGACTCCACAATAACTAATGTTTTTCCATCTGGATTATATGACCGCGGTGTCGTATTTAAAGACTCCCCTACAACTTGCATAACTGGCTTAGTACCAGATTTGCTAGCTACAGCTACCTTTCCCTCTACACGGCGCTCTTCTTTTTTTGTATTTGTTTTATCTTTCTCTCCAATAACAATGGATCGTTTAATTGCCAAACTGATTCCTCCCAAGTTCTAAGATAATATACCCCTTAGTTGGAGTTCGTGCTATACATTGCTTCATTTCTAAATTTAATAACCCCAAATGAAGCGCTCCCTCTGGAAGATTCGTCTTCAAAGCCAATGCCTCTAAAGATGTTTCCTTCTCATAATGCAAAGCCTTCAAAATCGTATGCTCTTCCACATTAAAGCTTATCACACCACTGCCAATATGGCTACTATCTTTTTTATCTTCTCCCTTTGAGCGCTTAGGAGAATAGGTCCAACCACAATGCGAAAATACATCTTCTACTTTTGTCACTAGCGAAGCACCTTCAGATATTAACCAGTGATTACCAGCAAAATTTTCACTTAAAATATCCCCTGGCACCGCCAAAACCTCTCTCCCTTCGTTAATAGCTGTGTCTGCGGTAATAAGGGCACCACTTTTAGCCTTTGCTTCTACTACTATAACAGCCTTAACTAAACCTGTGATGATGCGGTTGCGCAACGGAAAATGATATCCCTTAGGTTCTAAGCCCGGTCCATATTCAGATACTAATAAACCGCCAGATGCTTCAATGCGTTTAAATAAAAGGGCATTACTCTTAGGATATGCCTGCTCTAATCCACAGCCCATAACAGCAATCGTTTCACCTTTGCCTACTAAAGCCCCTTCATGGGCATAGGAATCAATCCCCCTGGCGCCACCACTGACTACAACAACGCCACTGCGCGCTAACTGAGCGCCTAATAGATTGGCTACATTGCGCCCATAATGAGAGCAATCTCTTGCCCCTACCATGCCCACCATAGCCGGTCTATGAAGTAGTTCTGCATTGCCTCTATAAAATAACACAGCAGGAGGATTAAAAATTTCACTTAATTGAGCTGGATACAAAGGACTTGTATAGGGAATGACACCTATGTTCCAACGCTGTAATTGGGCTTCAATTTTATCTAAACTTATAGACTCTATGCCTCGCTTTACAGTGGCTTGGCTGCGTTTAGTAATGGGAATCTCCTGCCAACTAATATTCTTATGACAAAGTTCTGTCCACGCCACTTTAGGTGAACCAAAGGTATTAATTAGTTGCCGAAACGTTACTGAACCAACACCCGGTAAACTGCCAAGACCTGCCCAATACACCAATTCCTCACTTACATGTGCCATCATTTATCCTCCCTAACATCTATCTTTTATATTACGTCCTATAAGTTAAAGCCTCCGCTAACTCTGCTGCATCTACCTCTTCACGTCCTTTTAAATCACTAATTGTTCGTCCTACACGCAATATGCGGTCATAACTGCGAATACTAATATGTAATGTTTTAAACGCATGTTCTAGCAATCTCTCACCTTCCAATGTTAATCCACAGGACTCTATCAATTGTTTATGACTTAAATCGCTATTTACCTTACACTGCTCATAACCTAAACGCTTAAAGCGAGTCTCCTGCCTTTCTCTGGCCTGTATTACGCGCTCTCTAATCACTTTTGAAGACTCCCCTTCACTAGAAGCCATCAATTCATCATAGGAAGGTCTCGTCACATGAATCATCATATCGAGTCTATCCATCAATGGCCCTGATAATCGCTTCGTATAGGACTCCACTTGCCAGGGGGTACAGGTACAAATATGCCCTTCACCGCCTTCGTGCCACCCACAGGGGCAAGGGTTCATAGCCATTAGCAAAATGAAGCGACATGGATAAGTGTAATTCCCCTTAGCACGACCAATGTGAATACATCCTTCCTCTAAAGGCTGGCGCAACACTTCTAGGACTGGTCTTGTAAATTCAGGAGCTTCGTCTAAAAAGAGCACGCCCCCATGACTCAGGGTTAATTCACCCGGTTTAGGAATACTACCGCCACCGGTCATGCCTGCTAAAGTAATGGTGTGATGAGGATTGCGAAAGGGGCGCTGTCTCATTAGACCTGACTGAGGCAATAAACCAGCTACACTGTAAATTTGACTAATAGCTAATTGCTCCTCTTCTGTTAATGGTGGCAGTATACTAGGCATACAACGAGCTAACATAGTTTTTCCTGCCCCTGGCGAGCCATTGAGCAGCACATGATGCCCACCTGCAGCTGCTATTTCAAGGGCTTTTTTAGCCATACTTTGCCCTTGAACAGCTGAAAAGTCATCGCTTCTTTCCACAAACTCTTCGCAGTGAACACGCCCTTTCTCCGCATATACCGGTGATGACGTGCCACTCACCATAGATACTAAAGAAGATAGCTGATCACTAATCATAACTTTTTTATCGAAGCCACAGGCCATTTCTTCGCCTAATTCTTTGGCTGTCGCTATGACATCCATATTCATAGTCCGTGCCTTTAGCGCCATAGCTAGACCACCGCGGACAGGTTTAATTTTTCCCTCCAAAGATAGTTCACCGATAAACACTGTTTTTTCTGCTATATATTGAATTTTATCAGCCTCCCTACCCAATTGACCTGACGCCAATATAATTCCCATGGCAATCGCTAGATCTAAACCTGACCCATCTTTTTTTACATCAGCTGGTGCTAAATTAACTACGATTCGCTGTAAGGGAAATTCATAGCCTCCATTTCGTATGGCTGCCCGAACTCGTTCCTTAGCCTCTCGTACAGCAGCCGTAGGAAGTCCTACAATTTCAAAGCATGGCAAACCTCTGGCAATATCTACTTCGACTTGCACTGCAATCCCTTCTAAACCAACAATGACCATGCCATATGTTTTTGCATACATATATATCCTCCTAAAAACAGCCTTTGAGATGCCGTACACTTATCCCCTTTGCTTTTACATACACTTCAATAACATCAAAGCGCATAGTCTCATATGCCCGTGTTTCCTCTTGCAAATACCACTGCAAGGCCCCCTTAATATGTTTCTGCTTTTGCCAAGATACAGCTTCACAAGGTAAACCATAAGATTTAGTACGCCTTGTTTTTACTTCAATAATAGCTAATACCCCATCTTTAAAGGCCACTATATCTAATTCCCCTAAAGGTGTACGAATATTGGTGCACCAAATAGAATAACCCGCCTTTATCAAATACTCTCGGCTAAGCTCTTCACCATATCTGCCAAGCTCTATGTGATTCATTGTTTGTATATTTATTTCCATAAACCACCTCTTCATTACTACTAAAGTAACAGCAATAAAACAAATTGTAAACTCTACCTAATATACTAAAATAGCCTCATATTTACGTTTTATTTAATAGTCTACTTGACAATTTAAATTCACAATGGACGCTAATTTATATATGTTTAAACGAGAATAAAAATTTATAATTTAGAATATTTTTACAACACAAAGCTTCTATTTTGCCCTTATAAATTCATCAAGTAATTACTAGCTTAAAAGATTTCTTCACAATGGTAGCTTAAAGGTTTTCTTCAGAACGGATAAACTGCAAAAATATTATCGCGCTCATAGTTAGCTCTCCTAGCTAATAAGCCAATGTACAATAAAAAATTTCAAGAAAAACTAACTTACAGCAAAAACTCTTATAGTGAGGAAAAATCCGCAATAAAAAACACTGCAAGAGAGTCTCTCTTGCAGTGTTTCAATTTGCTGCTTACATTATATTTAATTGTAGCAATTACTAACTTTAGTAACTTTTTACTTTTGTAAACGTTAGCATTATAAACTTTTAGTTTGCTTTAATTTTTACATTTACTTTGTGAGACTAAATTTTATTTCTGTTTCTTCTTTGGCACGAAACCTGTCATAGTTCGAATTGGTTCAAAGGATCTTCGATGTAAGGGCGTTACACCTTGATTTTCCAAGGCCTCACGATGAAGCTCCGTATAATAACCTTTATGAACAGCAAATCCATAACCTGGATATTCTTCTTCTAAAGACTCCATATATCGATCGCGCGTTACCTTCGCTATAATAGATGCCGCTGCAATAGATGCACTCTTGGAGTCCCCTTTTACGAGTGATTCTACTGGCACTGTAGCATTAGGCAAAGGCATAGCATCTGCTAAAATGGCTTCAGCCTCGATTTCTAAGCTATTGATGGCTTCATACATAGCCTCGCGGGTCGCCTCATAAATATTTAACTCATCAATGCGCTCTGGGCTATATGAAATACAGCTCACAGCCAATGCTTTTTCCATAATCTCCTCGTATAAAGCCTCACGCTTATGAGGTGACAATTTCTTTGAATCATTTAATCCAGCTAAAAATAAATTAGGAGGTAAGATAACTGCTGCTACAGTAACAGGACCCGCTATAGGGCCACGGCCTACTTCATCGACCCCCGCCACATGATAGATACCTTCTTCATAGAAGCTCTCTTCGTACATATATAAACTATCTAAACGCTGCTTTTCTAATAATTGCTTTTTCTGTCGCAAAATATAGGCCTGTGCCAACTTTCTCACAGAAGAGCGGCTATCTTCTTGAGCCCACATTAAATAGTCAAAAGCAATAGGTCCATCTAATAGCTCTTTTATTTGCGCTACTTTTAGTTTATGAAATTCTTCATGTGTCATTCTTACTCCTCAGTAGTGCCTTTTTCTAAAACAGCCTGTTCTACTTCCCTAGCCTCATCGCCTTCAGTTAAAAGAGGCTCTTCATCTACACCATCTAAAGTAAGAAAGCCTAGTTTAGCATTGCGGTAATCAGTGAGTACAATGCGTCTAGCTTTTTCAAAATCTACAACGCCACCACTAACTAAACAACCTCGACGTCTTCCGATAGATTCTAATAGAGTATCGGTTGATGCCAACTCTTCTTCTGATAGTTTATAGCGCGTTTGCAAAATCTGAGGATCTGCTTCTTTAATCTGGCGAAGTAATTGCTTCATAACAGATTCTAAATCATATACATCATCTGAAATAGCACCTGTCATCGCCAATCTAGCGGCAGCCCGTTGGTCTTCTAGCTTAGGCCATAGTACGCCTGGCGTATCAAGTAATTCTAAATTCTTGCCGATTTTTACCCATTGTTGACCACGTGTATGACCTGGCTTATCGGCCGTTCTCGTAGCAGCTGCACCAGCAAGTTTGTTAATGAGGGTTGACTTGCCTACATTGGGAATACCTAAAATAATCGTGCGCACAGAACGAGAGCGAATGCCCTTTTTTATCCATTTATCTATAATGGGACGAGCTAATTGTTCCACTGCTTTTACTAATTGCTTATTCCCCTTGCCAGATTTAGAATCTATGGCTAGTACCGTTACACCTTGACTTGAGAAATACTCTGTCCACTCTTTTGTCGCTTTTCTATCTGCCAAATCGGCCTTATTTAATACTACAATATGAGGCTTTTGACCAACTACTTCGCTAATTACAGGATTGGCACTACTGCGTGGAATACGCGCATCCAATAGCTCAATTACTACATCAACTTTTTTAACATATTCCTTGATCATCTTTATCGCCTTAGCCATGTGGCCTGGGAACCAATGAACTACAGGAAATATGTCTTGTTTCATATCTGCCATCTATATCGCCTCCTCTAAATTCATTCAACTTTACTCTAACTATATTCAAATCTATTATACAATAAAATAGATAGTTCTAACATTTTATTACCATTGGCAAGCTTTATTTTATTCCATAAAAAGAGAAAATTATTAAAATATATTAACTTTAGCACTGAAAAACAGCTTAGAAGTCACCCTATTAAGGCGTCTCATTCACCTCAATGGAGCATCTATAAAGAGTCAATTAAGGACTTATAGGCCTGAGATTATAGGTCTAAGTTTAATCCCTTTAGAATTAAACAATAGATTCAGTCTCAATGTAATTAAATAGTTTATACCGAGTCTACCTATTACATCCCATGTCTATATGGTAAAAAAATAAAGGACTGCCATAGGCAGCCCTTTATTGGAAAGATTAGCGTTTTTCGCGAATACGCGCAGCTTTACCAGTGAGATTACGTAAGTAGTACAATTTAGCACGACGAACAACACCACGACGCATAACTTCGATTTTAGCTAAACGTGGGCTATGTACTGGGAAAGTACGTTCTACGCCTACGCCAGAAGCGATACGACGAACAGTGAAAGATTCACGAACGCTACCACCTTGACGGTTGATTACTAGGCCTTCGAAAACCTGGATACGTTCACGGGAACCTTCCACTACCTTTACGTGTACACGTACGGTGTCACCAGCGCGGAATGCAGGAATGTCTGCACGAAGTTGTTCTTGCTCAATTACGTTAATAATGTTCACTTTTATTTCCTCCTTATTGTAGACATTCTTACCCATACTTCATAGGCAGCGGACTATCTCAAATTAACAGAATAATCATAACATATAGAACAAACTCTTGACAAGGGCTTTTTTAGTCCTTATCAAGAGTTTTTGATTCTTTTTCAAATTATTTCGAAAAATTTTAAAACTTTTGAAGCATCTTACGTTTATTTTAAAGCGCTCACTTCACCAATAGCGTACATAACTTCATATGCAAGACGTACTAATTGTAAGCGATTAGCTTTTACTGCTGCATCATCGGCCATAACCATAACAGCTTCAAAGAAGTCGTTAATAGCTGGCACTAATGTTTCAGGCAAGGCTACAACTTTACCAAAATCAGCCGCTTCATAAGCAGCTTTAGATTCTTCATACGCTTTTACTGCCACATCAAATAAAGCCTGTTCCTCTTTAGCTTCAAAAAATTTAGCATCTACTGCTTCATAAGCGATGTCTTTTACAAGATTATACATGCGAGTATAGGCTTGTACAAGCTCCACATTTTCATCAATGCGATGAGCCATCAACGCTTTTACAAGACCATCAGCAGCTGCCACTGTAGTAGAATCCTTAGATAATACGAGGTCAATTACTGCATGTGGTACTTCGTGATCTAAGTAAATATTCTTTAAGCGAAGTACAAAGAAATGAGCTAATTGAGCTACAATTTCATCATGTTTAGCTTCGTCAACCCCTAGTAAGGACAAGTCAGCGCGCCAAATTGGCTCTAGATTAACATCATAACCACTTTGACTTAAAATATTTAACACGCCAATTGTTTGACGGCGAAGTGCATATGGATCTTGAGAACCTGTTGGAATTAAGCCACGGCTAAAAGTAGCTACAATATTGTCGATTTTATCGATGATACTCAAGATTTTACCAGCTGGTGTAGCAGGTAACATATCGCCAGCAAAGCGAGGTAAGTACTGTTCAAAAATCGCTTCGGCTACTTCCGTAGATTCTCCATCGAGCAAGGCATATTCTTTACCAATAACCCCTTGAAGTTCAGTAAATTCAGTCACCATGCCAGTAGTTAAGTCGGTTTTTGCCAGTACTGTAGCACGTTCTAGTTCAGCCATAGCATCTTCTTCTAAGCCACACATATCGCCAAGCATAGTACCAAGTTCTAATAAGCGATCAGTTTTATTAGCTAAATTGCCCAAACCTTCTTGGAATACAATTTTAGTCAAACCATCTGTGCGTTCTGCCAAGGATTTCTTGCGGTCTTCATTGAAGAAGAATTTCGCATCATCAAGACGAGCGCGAAGCACTCGCTCATTCCCAGCAGCTACTACATCAATGCTCTTAGCATCGCCATTGCGAACAGTTAAGAACATAGGCAATAACTTACCTTCTGAATCAGTAAGTGGGAAATAGCGTTGATGATCCTTCATTGGTGTAATAACGGCTGCATCAGGAAGGTCTAAATAGGACGTATCAAACGTACCACAAAGAGCTGTTGGGTATTCTACTAAGTAAACTACTTCATCCAATAAATCTTCGTCCCATACGATGGACGCCTTTTTCTCCGCTGCAATAGCTTCTAATTGTTCTACAATCATTTTACGGCGTTTTTCTGGGTCAACAATGACAAAGTTTTCTTCTAAGGCTTGTAAATAATCTACTGGATGCTGTACGAGTACACCGCGTTTACCTAAGAAGCGATGACCGCGGCTAAATGTAGATGAACGAACACCGGCAAATTCAACTGGAATCAACTCTGTATCAAGTAAGGCGAGAATCCAGCGAATGGGACGGATAAATTTATCATCTAAATCTCCCCAGTGCATGGACTTAGGGAAGCTTAAGTCATGAATGAGCTCTGGCAAAATTTTAGTAAAAATCTCTGCCGCATCTACCCCTTCAGTTGTCGTATTAGCATAAATATAGCCATCTTCTACTACTAAATCAGCTACATCAATTCCTTTGCCACGGGCAAAGCCTTGCGCTGCTTTAGTTGGGTTCCCGTCTCCATCAAAGGCGATGGATGCAGAAGGGCCTTTATGACGTTCATTAAGTGTATCGGATGTATCGTTCACACCATCGATTAATAAAGTAATACGACGTGGTGTACCAAGAGTGCGAATCGATGCATATCCTAAATGATGTTCATTTAATTTAGTTTCAGTTAAGGACTTTAATTGAGATAAAATACCAGGCATGGCTCCCGCAGGAATCTCTTCCGCCCCGATTTCAAATAAAAGATCTTTGGCCATGTTATTTATCTCCTTTCAATAATGGGAATCCTAAGGCTTCCCGTTTATCTAAATAGGCTTGAGCACAAATACGTGCTAAGGCGCGAACACGGCCGATGAAGGCAGTACGTTCACTAATACTAATAGCACTACGTGAGTCAAGTAAGTTGAAAGTATGAGAACATTTTAATACATAATCGTAGGCTGGAAGAATATAGCCTTCTTCACAAATGCGCTTAGCTTCTGCTTCATACATATCAAATAATTTAAAGAGCATATCTGTATCAGCTAATTCAAAGCTATAAGCAGATTGTTCCACTTCATTTAAATGCCAAATGTCACCATAAGTAACATTTTCATTCCATTTTAAATCATATACATTCTCTACACCTTGAATATACATAGCAAGGCGTTCAAGACCATATGTGATCTCTACAGACACAGGCTTCACATCAATGCTGCCTACTTGTTGGAAATATGTAAACTGAGTGATTTCCATACCATCGAGCCACACTTCCCAACCAAGGCCCCAAGCGCCAAGAGTTGGAGATTCCCAGTTATCTTCTACAAAACGAATATCATGGTCTTCGCTGTGAATACCTAAGGTTTCTAAACTTTTTAAATATAATTCTTGAATATTGTCAGGAGACGGCTTAATAATTACTTGGAATTGATGATGTTGGTATAAACGATTTGGATTATCCCCGTAACGTCCATCATCAGGACGACGGGATGGTTCTACATAGCACACAGACCATGGTTCAGGCCCAATAGCGCGCAAGAATGTAGCAGGATTCATCGTACCTGCCCCTTTTTCCATATCATATGGTTGTTGTAAGATACAACCTTGTTCTGCCCAGAATTTTTGCAGATTTAAAATAATCTCTTGAAATGTCATGTCCGTTCCTCCTAAAACTTTATTCATATTAGGACTCTAACCTCTGTTACAATACCAAGTCCCACTTATATTGTCAACCCATAATAGATGTATGTCTTTATAGCGCTTTCGCCTTCATAGTATGTAGAAAAGTCAAGGAGCTAAGTTCTTCCCCTAATTGCATCGTCGCATAGGCAAATAAATTACGCTCTAACTCTAGCCACAAAGGGCGAGTCAGTTCAATACTGTGCTCAGCGGACCAATTATAGAAAAGAATGTCCCCTAAGGCGCGCTGCGCCTCCTTAGAAAAAGTAAGTCCTGTACTTCCCGTAAATTCACTTAAGAATCGCGCTAAGCCATTCGCCTTAGCATAATCTGAAGCAGCTGGTACAAAACCAGCTTTACTTAAGAGCTGCCATCCGAGCAAGATAACAGCTAAAGGCACAGGCTTAGTCCTGGCTAATTGAGAGAAGCGATACACCAAATTAAATAAGGAATGATCTACTTCTTCTAAAGGAAATAAGCGACTAATGAGCTCTCCTGCAAAGGCTGCATAGCAAATGCTATTTAAATCAGTTTCAATGGAACGAATCAAATATCTACCATCGATTTGCTGTAAATTAAAATATTCTCCATCCTGCACAATTGTTATGACCACCGCACTAAAGGGCTGCAAATACCCTGTGCTGCGCATGCCTTGAAGTCGTTTATGCGGTACAGAACAGCGTATAATCCCCTTTTGACGAGTCAAAAAAGTAATGACAGAATACAATTTATGCTTTCTTCGCCATAATACAATGGCCTCGCAATTTATACCTAGGGCCATAATTATTCGTCTTCGCTTTCCTCTTCCTCAGGCACTTCAATAGGCACGGCATTTAATCGTGCAATACGATAGCCTTGCATTTCAGTAACTGTAAAGGTATAACCAGCTACTTCCACAGCATCGCCTACTACAGGCGTACGCTCTAATAGACCAAAGATAAAGCCACCAATAGTATCTTCTTCTGGATCATCGAAATCAACATGCATTGCATATTTCACTTCATCCACTAATACTTTACCATCAAATTCAAAAGAACCATCTGTATTGGCCACAATAGCAGGGGTATCATTTTCATGCTCATCCTTGATATCGCCCACTAATTCTTCAATAATATCTTCTAGGCAAACTAAGCCTACCATACCACCATATTCATCCACTACAACAGCCTGATAAATACGACGCGTCCTCATATATTGAAGGAGCACAGACAATTTCATCACTTCAGGAATTGTCAAAATATCGCGGCGAATAAGACGCATATCTTTTTCAGCCTTTTCTTTTTGCTCCATTAAATCCTTAATATGAACTAAGCCAATCACATGGTCCTTATCTTCTACACAAAGTGGGTACCGTGTGTGACTGGTCTCAGCAATGCTCTTCATAGTCTCTTCAAAGCTATCTTCCACATAGATACAATCTACATCTTGACGAGGAATCATAACTTCTTTGGCCATGCGCTCTACGAAGTCAAATACATTGTCAATTAATTCCCCTTCCACATGGTCTAATTGCCCTTCTAAATGACTGCGATTTACCATCATGCGGATTTCTTCTTCTGTGTGAACCAAGTCTAGTTCATTTTTATAAGGAGCACCGACCCAACGAAGTAAGAGGGAACTAGCCTGTTGGGCAATCCAAATAAAGGGAGCCCCCATATAGCCCAAAATACACACCACTTTAGCGGACCAGCGCACATAACGCAGTGGAAAAGATAGTCCTAAGGCCTTTGGCATAATTTCCCCTAGCACTAAAATCACTAAAGCGATAATGGCAATCACGATGACATCAAATACAAGGGCCAGCACTTCGTGATGAAGACCTAAAGCACGCTCCCAATACCCAATATAAGGGCTGATTAAAGCCGTGCCTACACTGGATAAGAGGACGATAAAAAATAAAATTAAAAATTGAGATGTATTAATAAAGCGTTCTGGCTTTTGATATAAAGTTCTCAAGAAATTTTTTGCATCTTCACTTAAGTCCTCTACATCATCTAAATGTTCTTCACTTAAACGAGCAAAGGAAAATTTTGCCAACACTAATACATTAATGAGCAATATACATAAAATGGCTAAGCCACCTAATATAAACCCAGCCTCCAGCGGCGTATCGATAGGAATCAGTCCTTTCTATTCATAACCAAATTCAGACAGCATGCCAGATTTATTGCGCCAGTCTTTTTTAACTTTAACCCATAAATCCAAATACACTTTTGTAGCCAATAAGCGCTCAATATCTGTGCGCGCTTCAGCACCTAGTTCGCGAAGCATACTTCCTTTTTTACCGATTATTATACCCTTTTGTGAGTCTCGCTCGCAATAGATAGTAGCACGAATATAAGTAGTGCCATCATCACGTTGTTTCATTTCATCTACGTCAACGGCAATGGCATGAGGAATCTCTTCTCTCGTTTTAAGCAAAATTTTCTCGCGCACAATATCGGCAATAATAAGTCGCTCAGGTTGGTCCGTAATCATATCTTCTGGGAAGTATTGAGGACCTTCTGGCAACACATCTTCTAGCACATGCAGAACCTCTTGAATATTGTCTTTTTCACGCGCTGAAATCGGAATAATCCCTTCAAACGGATATAAATTCTTATATTCTACAATCGTTTCTAGTACTTGCTCTTTAGTTAATGTATCGATCTTATTAATAACTAAAAATACAGGTACATCTACATTTTTTAATTGTTCAATAATAAAATTATCCCCTGGGCCACGCTTTTCATTGCCGGCCACCAAGAATAAAACTGCTTCTACTTCTTTTAAAGAATCAACCGCCGCTTTAACCATAAACTCTCCAAGCTTATGCTTTGGCTTGTGAATACCTGGCGTATCCATAAATACGATTTGTTTTTTCTCATCCATATACACGCACACAATGCGATTGCGCGTAGTTTGCGCCTTGTCGGAGACAATTACAATTTTATCCCCAATCAGAGCATTAATTAATGTAGATTTACCCACATTAGGACGGCCTACAACGGCTACAAAACCAGATTTAAAATGAGCATCTTTATTCATTATATGGTGCATCCTCCCGCACATAACCTAAATTTCCTAGTACAAATTCTTCTTCTGTACGCATTTCTTTTTTATCTTCATCAGTCATATGATCATAGCCTAATATATGCAAGCAGCCATGTACAGTCAAATAGGCTAACTCCCGTTCAAATGGATGACCATACTCCTGTGCCTGCTCAGCAGTTCGCTCCAAGGAAATAATTAAATCCCCTAGTAAATGAGACTCAACCTCGCCATTATCTTCGCCCTCATTTAAGGCAAAGGATAATACATCAGTAGGTCGGTCAATTTGACGATATTCCTTATTGAGCTTGTGAATATACTCATTATTACAGAGTAACACACTGAGCTCTTCCTCTTCGCTTAAGCCATATACACGGCTCACTTCTGCACAGACTGTATTGATAATTTCTTCATTATCTTTATTAGGCTCCATGCCTTCTATATAACTAATCGTAACTTCCATTATACTATGCCCCTTCTAAAGCATTCGTTAAATACTACCTATCTCCTAGAGACTGTCTTCAGTCGTTTTTTCTTCTTCCGCTTTTTTAAGGCGTTCTGCTTTTTCAGCTAAACGCTTTTGTTTCTTTTCATCTTGCATGTCTAATCGCGCTTGATAGGACTCATAGGCGCGAATAATTTTACTTACTAAGTCATGGCGTACTACATCTTCATCAGTAAATCGCACCATCTCAATGCCTGGCACACGAGCCAACACCTTTTCAGCTTCCATCAAACCAGATGTTACGCGATTAGGTAAGTCAATCTGCGTCTTATCGCCATTGATAACCATTTTAGACTGATTACCTAGACGAGTTAAGAACATTTTCATTTGCTCAGGCGTTGTATTTTGCGCTTCGTCTAAAATGACAAACGCATTCTCTAGTGTACGACCACGCATATAGGCAAGCGGTGCAATTTCAATAATGCCCCGCATCATAAAGCGCTCTACTTGCTCTAAACCAAACATATCATTAAGAGCATCGTATAAAGGACGTAAATATGGGTCTACTTTTTCCTTTAAATCGCCCGGTAAGTAGCCTAGCTTTTCCCCCGCTTCTACAGCAGGACGAGTTAAAATAATGCGCTCCACATCGCGGTTCTTCAAGTAAAATGCCGCTAAGGCTACAGCCAAGAAGGTTTTCCCTGTACCGGCTGGGCCGATGCCAAAGGTAATGGTATTATGGCGAATAGCATCTACATAACGCTTTTGTCCCTCTGTTTTAGGCGTAATCATTTTACCTTTTACAGTAATATTAATAGCATCTTCAAACATAGTGTGCAATAAATCTGCTTTTTTATTTTTCACCATTTTTACGGCAATGCGTACCTGCTGCTCGGTGATGGAACGGCTTTCTTTATATAAGAACACTAATTCTTCCATAACTCGCCAAAACTGATTGACTACTTCATCATCACCAGAAATTTGCAAAGTATCGCCACGACTTACTACATGACAAGGTAATTCTTCAATAATAATTTGTAAATGACGCTCTTGTACGCCTAAAATGGGACCTGCCATTTCATAGCGTGGGAATGTAAATGTGCGTTCACTCATAAATTCTCCTTCAACTCTCCTTTTTAAATTAACTCATTCTCTTTATATGTAACTAAAAATACATGGTAAATAGATGTTAGAAAAACTTGCGCACTGCCGATCCATTTAAATAATTATATAAATCACCTTGGCGCACATCCTGCTCTTCCATACGGCGATCAATTTCTTCTTGAATACGCCACCACCCCATAGACCAATTCGTAAACAAGGTATTAGTTTCTGGCGCACGGCCTACTAAGCGTTGCAAGACTATATTAGGATCTAAATGCCTTAAAAAGGCTATGACTCGGTCAATGTATTCATCAGCAGAAATTAAGGTAAAATCACCGGCTTCATACCATTTAGCCATGAGGGTATTTTTTACAATATACAAGGCATGCAACTTCACTTGGTCTACTCCAAGAGCGGACAAAATACGTGCTCCTTCAATAGTGTCATCCATAGTATCCCATGGCAAATTTAAAATCATATGTGCACAGGTGCTGATACCATAGCGCTTAGTACGCAATATAGCATCAATGAACTCCGCTAAGCCATGACCGCGATTGATTTTCTCCAAAGTATGATAATTTACACTTTGCAAACCATATTCTAAATAAATATCTACTTTATATCTTTCTTTAATGTCTTGCAAGACTTCTAAATACGCATCATTAATGCAATCTGGCCGTGTAGCAATGGCAAGGCCCACCGTTGTATCAATGCAACCAGCTTCCATATACTCTTTAAAACGGTCTAGAGGCAAGTACGTATTGCTAAAGTTTTGATAGTAAGGTATATATTTATAAGCCTTGTATTTGGGGGCAATATGAGCAATATTCGCCTGTAACTGCTCTTGTACAGTCATTGAGGCTGGCAAGTTCTCATAGCCGGCCCCAATTTCACCGCAAAACACACAGCCCCCTACACCAGCCGAACCATCTCTGTTTGGACAAGTTAGAGGCAGCGCTACTGGTAATTTATATACTTTTTCACCATAGGTTTCTTTTAAAAACTTCGAGTACACTCGATACCTTTTTGGTTTCGTCGTATCACTCATAAAAATTACATTCCTCCTAATTCAGGTCTCATAAACGGTGCTTGACGCTCTTTTACATCAATGATCAATGTCACCGTGTCTACACCCTTCGCTTTAAAATCAGCTACTTCACGCTCTGTAAGGGCGCCTAAGATGTGAGCTGTATGTAAATGTACTGTATGTTCACAATAGTCTTGGCGAATGCGGCGCCATTCCACAAAGCGATAATGCGGAATATAAGCTGACACGAGAGCTTCATCGCGCCAGAAAGCTTCACCTTGTTGGAGTAATTCCTTAGTCTGCTTAGGCAAACCTAATTCGTCACCGCGCACCTTGCCGCCATAACTAACTAAACAGTCATATTGTAATAGCTCCTGACTCGTTACATCTCCTTGCCTGCCAAAGAATTCATATAAAAAGGCCATCTGATCTTTATCATTTAACTTTCTTTGATGAAGCTTTTGACTGAGCCATGCCTTTGTCATAGACTCAAAATAATGGAAGGCACTGTGTTTTTCTTCAATTAAGCGACGACCAATATAGCCAAATACAGTGCGCAAGCGCTCACTATTATAGAAACGCTCAAACACATCTTCCAAATGCTTTAAAAAGCGCACTTCTTCATAAGGAAGTACATGGCTAGCTAGGACTTCATAAGGCGCTTTTTTATCATATATATACTCATAATCTTGGCTCCGTTCTAAACCTGAGCCTTGTAATAATTTTAAAAAGCCTAGTTGCAACGCATGAGGCTGTAAGGCAAACACATCATTAAAGGATTGTGCAAAGCGCTCGTACGGCTCGTGAGGCAAGCCTACAATAAGGTCCATATGCACGTGGGTACGCCCTGCTTTTATAACTGGCTCAATAACTTCACAAATATGAGGCCAATTATTATACCTCTTAATCGCTTTTAATGTGTCTGGATTTGTACTCTGTACGCCCACCTCAATTTGAATGCGCCCTTTAGGAGAATGACATAAAATATCTACTTCCTTAGGCCCCATGAGAACTGGCTCCATTTCCAAATGAAAATTCGTAGTTGTATCGGCCTCAACAATCCACTCCATAATTGGCAAATGGTGGTGTGCTGCACAGTTAAACGTACGATCAACAAATTTTATCTGCTTCACGTTATGGTCGATAAACCATTGCAATTCCTGTAATGTACGCTCTAAGGGAAAGAAGCGAACTGTATTGGCATTACCAGATAAACAATATTGACAAGAGAATGGACAGCCGCGAGACGATTCATAGTACATAATTTTATGCTCCAAATCATCCATATCTGCTTCTTCATAAGGGAAGGGAATAACACTTAAATCCTTCACCTCAGCTACGACTTCAGAGCCTCTAATTGAATTAGTCTCTCTGCAGCGCCCTAATAAACCTTCTATGGCCGGTTCAAAAGGCGACTCTTCACACTCTATGCGCTCAATGAAATTAGTAAAGACTTCTTCCCCTTCACCTTGCACAATAAAATCTATATACGGATGTGCTTCTAATATCTCGCTCGCCGTATAGCTCACTTCAGGGCCTCCTAAGACGATACGCAACTTAGGATTAATAGATTTCAAAAGCTGTGCCACATGAAGTGTCATATCAATATTCCAAATATAACAAGCAAAGCCTATAACATCGGCATCATGTTCAGTAATATCGCTAATAATATCTAAAACAGGCATATTAATAGTATATTCTACTATATTATATGCCTGCCCGCGGGTACGCCCATAAGCCCTTAAATACCTAAGGGCTAATGACGAATGTATAAATTTTGAGTTTAATGTACTTAATACAACGTTCATAGATTATTAAATTCCTTTATATGATCACAGCTACTACTGTCTCTAATGTTTTTACTTACTACCATATTTTAAAATGGCACAATTCTTGTTAATGATATAATTTCTAACTAATTATAACACATTCAGACCTTGGCTTGTACCATTTTACGGTAATCTTACAAATTAGCCACCTCTCAATATTCTCAAGGTATCCATCTCTTACATTTCAATCGACATATTCAATGTATCAATCACCTATACTTCAACCGGGACTTTTAATTTGTGGTTAACTTTTAATCCAATTAACATTTTCAATGTCTCAATAGCTTATACTTCAATTTTCAATGTCTCAATAGCTTATACGTCAAATGTAAAAATGTCACAATTATAAATAAGCGGACAATCAAAGAAGGTATTCATTAACTCTAGCTTTGATGCAGTTGGCTTCTCCACCACTTGGAAAAAAGCTTTCATAAACAGCGCATGAGTAAATAACGCCACATGCTTTTCACGGCCACTAAACTGCTCCTGCAGCATGGAGTGAACTAATTTTACGCGATCAATAAACTGACCAAAGGATTCAACTTCAGGACTCACTTGCCACTCTGGATTCATGGCCTCCCAAAAAGCATTAACCATGGGCTTACGCTCTTCCAAGGTGGTACCATTGGCCTTCTTAGGATCTAAATAAGTAAATTCTCGTACTTCCGCCCATTCCCAAACTGGCGCCGCTGGATGAACTAATCGCGTCGGCTCTGCTGTTTGTTGCGTACGCAAATACGAGGACACAATGATATGGTCAATGCGCTTCGGTAATTTGCTAGGAACTTCACCAGCTTGCTGATGACCTAATTCTGTCAAAGGAGTTAATGCCGTATCGCCAGTTTTAAGTCCTGCATTAGCAGTGCTCTCTCCATGACGGATTAAATATATAGTGCTCATAGGATGCCTCATTCTAACTTCTAACTTCTAACTTCTAACTTCTAACTTCTAACTTCTAACTTCTAAC
>OGXN01000069.1_pt1 | contig 131729 bp, 121 predicted proteins | sample 1576281 | NCBI WGS metagenome assembly OGXN01 (sample SAMEA3541494, study PRJEB24748) | human gut metagenome | biome: human gut; feature: human-associated habitat; material: faeces | place: China | collected 2012
CCTTCGAAGTCGATGACGGCAGATTTACAGTCTGCTCCCTTTGGCCGCTCGGGAATCCCTCCACGAAAAAAATGGAGCTGGCGATAGGAATTGAACCCACAACCTGCTGATTACAAGTCAGCTGCTCTACCGATTGAGCTACGCCAGCGTACCACGACAAGGAATATTATACATATTCCCAAACAACTTGTCAACAGTTTTTTTAGCTCAGATTTACAAGTTGTTTACACTATCAGAACATTTAAGTTCTGTGCCTTAGTGCTTTATTATAATAGCATAGACATAATAATTAAGAAAGTATTGTTTACAAAATTTTTATCAAAAATTAGCAAATTTCTAAACATCCTTAAATAGAGCCCGATTTTTAGGGCTTTTTACAATAAAATCCACTAATACCTTTTATTAGTATACAGAAAAATACTCCTATATACCCCCATAGTCCCTACTAACGAATCTCTAAATCCGCCAACCTTCACTACTTTTACTATTATACGTTTACTATTATTCTTCTACTTTATACTTTTTATACTTTAATACTAGTTTGCGGCTCATCTCCCCTACATACCTTATACTCTTACTATTATTTTTATCGTTACTTTCACCCCTATTAATTTTATATAGGCTGCATAAAAACTAAACCATTTCTTTACTAAGGCACTTCCACGCAACCTAAACACTATTACGCAAGCAAACTAAACTTGATTCCACATGAAGACTAAAACCTACACTACCAATAAATTTAATAAAAAATACCTCGACTCACAAATGAGCCGAGGCAAATAATAAGCTACTACATATTTTAGAATATAAAGAAATACACAAATGCCACAAAAGCAACTACAAAGCGATAATACGCAAAGCCTGCTAAAGACGATTTGTTTAAGAATTTCAAAAACCAAACAATGGAGGCATAAGCTACCACAAATGCAGTCACAAAGCCAATAGCAAACATAATAAAATCTGATAATACTAATTGGTCAATGATTTTAAGCAAATCATAAATACAAGCAATTAGCATAATAGGCACTGCCATAATAAAGGAAAAATCTGCTGCCGCTTTACGACTAACGCCCATGTATAAGCCCCCTGCAATAGTGGAGCCAGAACGAGAGAAGCCAGGCCATAAAGCCAGAACCTGAAATAGACCAATTTGCAAACATTGCTTCATAGACAATTGGTCCACATGCTGCACAGTAATCGGTTTATGTCGCTTTTCAGCCCATAGCATAAAGAGACCACCTACAATGAGGCCAACAATAACAGTGCCTGCAGAGAACAAATAATTCTTAATGAAAGAATGTCCTAAGAAGCCAATTACCATAGCTGGCAACATGCCGAAGAAAATATGAGCTAAGGATAAACGATCTTGACGCACCAAATTTTCGCGGCGCAACATAGACAAGAACTTCTCTCTATAATAAATAAATACTGATAAAATAGCACCTAACTGAATAAATACTTCAAACACACTAGCGCGCTCACCAGTAAACCCCATGGCATCGCCAGCAATAATCATATGCCCCGTACTAGATACGGGCAAAAACTCTGTAGCTCCTTCTAAAATACCAAGCACCAAGGCTATAATATTTTGATCAAGACTCATAATTTCACCTCTACAATTGAATTACAATTAGTTTTATTTTCCTATATTTAATACTACTTTAACTCATTCATTATAGACTGTTTAGGTATTTTTCTCAATCAGTTTTTACTTATTATATGTATTCTACCCTAAATATCTCTTATAAAATTCTATTGGAACCCTCCACTACTTTGGCTCTTTTCCTTCTTTAAATGTAAAAATAGTAATTTCGCGAGGGCAATTATAACGCACTGGGAACCAATGGCCCGTACCATTACTTACATAACCATATTTCCAATCGTGACGGTACATCCCCTTCCAGTATGGGGTTCCTACAGGAACTAAGGTTGTATCCCCTACTACAATCTGTCCACCATGAGTATGACCAGCTAAGGTGACTGGAATATCATGTTCAAAAGCATGCTCTATAAAGTCTGGATGATGAGCCAATAATATGACAAAGGCCTCCGATGGCACCATGGATAAAGCGTCTTTCAAATAGGCTTCGCGCTGTGCTTTGCTTCGCTCAAAGGGATAATCAACGCCAGCTAAATACACCGGCCAAGGCCCACCACTTAGGCGCAAGGACGAATTGCGATGAACGCGCATTGAAATCTTGCCAAAGGCTTCTAATATGAGCGGCAAATTTTTAAAATACTCGTGATTCCCTAAAATATAGTCTATTCCATTAGGAATTTTAGGAAATAATTCTTCCAATCGACCGCACAAAGGGTTAACCCAATCGACTTCATCAATTAAGTCACCGGTAATCACTAAACGATTAGGTGCTTCATTAAGTACAGTTTGAGTTATACGATCAAAATCATTTAAATCGATGAAAGGGCCAATATGTACATCTGTAATCTGTGCAATTTTATAATTTTTCAAATATTCTGGCAAGCTATCAAACCATAAATCAATGCGGTTAACGATGACATTACTTGCGCCGTCATACGCCCGCACCATACCACCACCAGCTGTTACTGCTGGCACAGCCCAAAGGGCAGAGCGCAAAAATTTACGTCGACTCGCTTGGTCTGCTTCCGTCGTCTTCTTAGCCGTAAGATTTGCGGCCCACATAACAAGTCCTAAAACTATCATAATCCCTAAGCATACGCCTAAGCCCATCATAAGCCCATAGGTACCAATGGCCCAACTGCGCCAGAACCCATATAGTGCCGTATCAAATAAGTTCACCTGCGCCATAGCATAATAGGCCGTTCCACCAATAGCCAATAGTTGAATCACAACTAAGAGCCACATGTATCGTTTCCAACGTTTTGTGCCCGTTACCTTTACAATTAAAAAGGAGTTTAAAAATACTATGGAGCAAATGATAAAGGTTGTAATGCTTAAAAATATCATTCTATCACTCATACTTCACCTTCTATCTCTATTTTCTCTTTTATATTATTACTATAATATTAGTCGCATACTCATATGCAACCACTTTTTTTCTAACATTTCATATTTTCTCTTTTATATTATTACTATAATATTAGTCCATACCTCCACCGAAGCATCCTTACCTTAGCCAAGCTACCTTAACCTAAGAAAACTGTCTTACCAGCAAAGCTAAGTCTATTAATACCCAGCAACAGCCGACTAAATTCTATGCCTTACAATCTATGCCTTACAATATACAGTGAGTTTCCCATGTGGTCCGGCCCAAGGCAAATGAATAAAATCAGCAGGCTTCACCCAACGCCAATTTTCATCCACAGTGCACTCTAATGCTGAGGATATCTCCACAGAATAGGCTTCCATGTCCCAACAGCGATGTGAAAACACATGGCGCAATCGAGTAATGCGCTCCTCTTTAACAGTGCCGGTAAGTCCTAAAGTAACTAGCAAGTCCTCTAAAGGCTTGATCCCAACAGGAGTGACTTCTACTTTTTTATCTAAAAACTCTTCACGAGGTACTTCTACACTAGGGAATTCCCACATGGACTGCAGTAAGCCTGTATTAGGACGCCGGTGCAGTAAGTATTCGCCCTTCTCATTATACAGCAAACCAGTTACTACTGATATGATAGGAACTTTTTTATTTACAATACGGGTTGGAAGTTCCGCCTCCACGCCTGCCTTATGAGCCTCACACCACGGAACTAAAGGGCATTCCTGACAACGAGGACTCTTAGGGATGCAAACTCGCGACCCAAAGTCCATCAAGGCTTGATTAAAGTCACCTGGTCGATGAGCTGGCAAGGTAGCCTCTACTAAAGCGGTAATTTTCTTTTTCCCTGCAGAGCGCATAATGTCCTCATGAACCTTGTAAAGTCTAGCATATACACGCAATACATTGCCATCGATGGCGGCTTCTCTCATATTATACACAATAGAGAGTACAGCTCCTGCCGTGTAGGCGCCAATGCCTTTTATAGATTCTAAGTCTTTACGATTTTTAGGTATTTCACCACCATAACGCTGCATAACTTCTTGAACGCCTAAGCGCAAATTGCGAGCCCTCGAATAATATCCTAAGCCCTGCCAAGCGCGCACTACCTCGTCTTCAGAGGCTGCCGCCAACGCTTCCTTTGTAGGGAAGAGGCGCATCCAATTTTCATAATATGGTTTCATCGCTTCAATCCGAGTTTGCTGTGACATAATCTCTGACACCCATACTTTATATGGATCCTTCATCTCTCGCCACGGCAAGTCACGCTTATGTATGTCATACCAGGCTAAGAGCTCATCAGTCCACTTAGACTCTAGACTTATCTCATTATTTACCAAAATATAATCCTCTTATAATCAATCAATTTATTTGTATATCGTTTAAAGCTTTTATCTTTTTATGACTTTTTAGTTTTTAACTTTATAACTCTTATCTTTTTATGCTTTTACAGTTTTATACTTTTAAACTTTTGATAGTTTTTATAATTTGTCAGCCTATCACTTAGTGTGGCGCAAATGCTCTCTAATACTATCTACAGCATCAAATTCTTTGAGCTCGCCAACATCTTTAAACTCAGAATATAATACGGAGTCATTGTCACGTCCGAAAATCAATAATACATGACCCAATTGACCTTTTAGCACCTTAGGAATCCACATATCGTCGCCCTTCCACATGGCCTCATAGGGAATATCTTCAAAATTAAACCACTGTGGTTCCATCTCTTCACTTTCTAAGGGAATCCCTTCATAGTTGCGCACTATATAGGTATAATTTATATGATTTAATTCTTCTTCATAAGGAAATTGAAAGTTCATCAGCGCCACTGGCTCTAGGTCTTCCGGCTTAACTACGAGCGATACTTCTTCGAATATTTCACGCACTGCACAGGCTCTAAAGCTTTCATCATCTTGCTTTTTACCGCCAAAACCATTATATTTACCAGCTCCAAAGCCTCTCTTTTTTCGGCCCAGAAGAATTTGGTTCTTTTCATTTATAATTAAACACAAAGTGGTCGGTTTCATAATATATAATCCTTCCTTATCCTATAGACTTACTCTATTATTATATCAAAAAAATACAATCTATACTGCAAAATCTAATAACCTGTGTTAGTATAAAGAGGTGAGGTGTCATATGAACGATCCATTAGTATTTAATATAGCCATGGGCCGCACAAAACCAGAGAACATTCGCCATCGTCATGTGGCTTGTCCCTTTTGTGATGTCCATAATTTAAAAAATATTCTTGCCCAGGATGGTCATATTATTTGGCTTATGAATAAATATCCGGTGCTAGAAAATACTTGGCCCACTGTTATCATCGAAAATGACGATTGTTTCAGTGAGTTCTCTACTTATCCAGCCAGTATGGCTGAAAAGGTCTTAGACTTCTCCTTAGAAAAGTGGAAGGAAACCATGGAGCGCCCAGAGTTTAAATCAGTGCTTTACTTCAAAAACTTTGGCCCCATGTCTGGCGGCTCTATTCGTCATCCCCATAGCCAAATCATTGGCCTTTATGACTATAATTATCGCCAAGATATTAAGCCTATTCACTTCGAAGGAGCCTTAGTAAAATCAGAATCGCATTTAAAAATGACTATTTCTGATCATCCCATCATTGGATTCTTTGAATTCAATCTACAATTTGACGAAAAGACAGATATTAAACTTTTATCACGCCGCCTTCAACAGGTGGTTCGTTATTTATTAACTGACTTTTCCAGTTATACTACATCTTACAATTTATTCTTTTATTGTTTGCAAACAGGTGACTATTATGCTAAAATAGTGCCTCGCTATGTTACCTCGCCACTGTATGTAGGCTATAAAGTGAGCCAAGTGGGGAACGAAGAACGAGTGGAACAAATAAAAGCTGAATTGTTAGCCAAATTTTTAGATTAAATTTTAATTATATATAAGGAGGTCCCCTTGAAAGTTTTTGCTATTGGAGATCTTCATTTCTCTGGCACTCCACCGACTAAGCCGATGGAGATTTTTGGTCCCCACTGGGAAAATCACCGCCAGAAACTATGTGATGCTTGGAAATCTCAAGTTCAAAATGAGGACCTAGTATTCGTAGTAGGCGACACCTCTTGGGCTATGCGCCTAGATAGGGCCAAAGAAGATTTAGATGCCATCGCTCAACTACCAGGCTCTATTTATTTAATCCGTGGCAATCACGATTATTGGTGGAGCAGTGTCAATAAAATGAATAAAGCCACTGAAGGAGCTCTCACATTCTTGCAAGGTCATGGCCTCGCGGTAGGACCTATTGCCTTTGGCGGTACACGCGGTTATATGTGTCCAAATGATACATCTTTCAATCCTGAAACAGATGAATCTATTTATAAGCGCGAGCTCTTGCGAACTGAAGCAGCCTTACAAGAAATGGACGAAGCCTTAATAGCAAATGGCTATGAAAATTCTTCCAAAGCCATTCGCATATTATTATTGCATTACCCGCCCTTCAATGACAAAAACGAGGCCAGCGGTTTTACTGACCTATTAGCAACTTATAAGGTAGATCACTGCATTTTTGGTCATTTACATGATAAAATATCGTTCCAACGAATCCCTGAGCGATTTGGGAATACTAAACTCCATCTAGTTTCAGCGGACTTCATGGACTTTACAATTAAGGAAATTCTATAAAATTTTATTTACCAAAGGAGCTGCTATGAGCCGAATTCACAAAGAACATTTGCAAGCAGGCTATATTTTTGGCGATTTAGCTAATGACGAATATATTTATCTCCCTGCTGGCGAAGTGGGCACAGATAATCCTTTATGTGTCCTAGAGCGCCATAAAGCCTCTGAAGATATTACCTTGGACGAGGCGGCACATTTAATCGACAAATTGAGTTTACGCCCTTGCACACATCCATCATTAGGAAAAAAAGCTTTTTAATCTAAAATACCTAATAATAAATCATTAGACATATCTGAAGAAGATACAATTTAGCTACACATTGATAAAATCAAAATAACATTGATAATAATTAGAGTAATCTTAATATTAGAGTAATCTTAATATTAGAGTAATCTTAATAAAAAAGAGGCCTTCCGGCCTCTTTTTTTATCCTTAGTCTTCATTAAAGACTTTATAACAATAGTTTCACTATTCTTAAATTATGCTACTTTGCTACTCATTCATATAACTTTTATTAGTCATCAGAACCAAAAGGAATTAACTTTTGTGCCTGATCGCGATGCATCGGTTTAATAAATCGATTCGCCACTTTAAAAGCTAAGGCAACCACTGCCGCATCATCTACCCAACCAACAAATGGTATGCGGTCAGAAATCACATCGATAGGCAAAATCAAATAGCCTAATGCACCAGCAATAATTGCTTTTACATATTTAGGGGTATCTGGATCGCGGAAGCAGTAAAATAATACGCAAGCACGGCGTAAAAATACTACATTCTTGCCAATACCATTAGTAAAGCGAATGAATTTATCTGACGAGAAAAATTTTGCATATTTAAGAAGTTTCAAAGGGTTCATACATTACACTCCCATATCTAAGTACACTTATACGGTGTAAAGGCTTATTTCTTTAATTCAGCTTTTACAGCTTCGGCTTTTTCTTGAGCTTGTTCTTTAGCATCTTGTGCTTTGTCCTTTAGCTCATCTACTTTATCTTCAGCTTGAGCTTTAAGTTCTTCTGCTTTATCTTGCACTTGCTCTTTAGCATCTTGCGCTTTGTCCTTTAGCTCCTCTACTTTATCCTCAGCTTGAGCTTTAAGTTCTTCCGCTTTATCTTGCACTTGCTCTTTAGCATCTTGCGCCTTATCTTTTAGCTCTTCGATTTTATCCTCAGCTTGAACTTTTAGCTCTTCCGCTTTATCTTGAGCCTGTGCTTTAGCGTCTTGCGCTTTATCCTTTAGCTCATCGATTTTATCTTCTGCTTGAGCTTTTAGCTCTTCCGCTTTATCTTGCACTTGCTCTTTAGCATCTTGTGCCTTATCTTTTAGCTCATCTACTTTATCTTGTGCTTGAGCTTTAAGTTCTTCTGCCTTTTCTTGAGCTTGCGCTTTATACTCTTCCGCTTTATCTTGTACTTGCGCTTTAACGTCTTGCGCCTTATCTTTTAGTTCCTCAATTTTGTCTTGAGCTTGCGCTTTTAATTCTTCCGCTTTATCCTGTGCTTGAACCTTTAACTCTTGAGCTTTAGTCACAATAACCTCTTTCGCTTCATTTACTTTATCACTAACTACAGCAGTCACACCAGCTACAGTTGCTTTAGCATCTTCTACACGCCCTACTACAGCAGTTTTTGCATCTTCTACATGACCAGCAACTACTGGCTTAACATCTTCTACTCGATCTGCTACAGCTGTTTTTACATCATCTACATAACCGGCTACAGCTGTCTTAGCTTCATCTACACGGCCTGCTACAGTCGCTTTTACTTCACCAACACGGTCCGCTACAGTTGCTTTTACATCGCCAGCCTGGGACGATACTTGAGCACTTACATGGCTCACTTGGTCTGCAGCCTGACCTGTAACACCGCCAACTTTTTCTACAATAATGCCCTTAGCTTCACTAGCTGTAGCTGCTGCAGAGCCAGCAGCTGCACCAGCTAAATCTACGGCAGAACTACCTAACGTAGCAATCAAAGAGCCGATGCCACTTAAAGCATGCTTAGCATTTTCTATAAATTCGTTGGTCTCGCCTTCATTGCCTTTGCCAGCTACGGTTGCCACAGCTGCGCCTACAACGCCTACAAGAGCCTCTTTTAAAGAACTTAAACGAGTTAATAAATCACCATTGAGTAAATTACTTAATGTGTTGCCACTTAATCCTAAGAATTGGTCACTATCTACGCCAGCTTCTGCCAAGAAATCTTTATGCTCATCACCTAGTGGTTTAGAACGCATAGGATTTTCAATCAAAGTCGTAGCTGTAGTTTTTACATGGTCAAAAATAGCTAACATGCGTTCTCTATATTCGGAGAAATCGCCTGGCATTGGCATGCCGCTTTCTACCCAGAACTTAGCTGCTTTACCTACTGCATAGGTTAAACATACAGCGAGGGGAATTTTAACCTTAGGATTTGGGAATACAGACGTAAGTAATGCACTTACTACACTGCCACCAAGGCCACCTAAGAATCCAATAATAGCACCAGCAGTTAAACTATGACCATATACTTGGGCAATTTTGCTTACCATATAAGCATCATTAGCAATCAAAGCAGTGGCGCTCAATTTAGGTGCCATTACAAGTACACCAGCTCGAGCAGCAGCCCAACGGCAAATAGATTCGATTTCTGCATCTCGTGCAGCAATCTCCGCTTCTACATCTTGCATTAATTGTTCGTGCGGTAATAAAGTTTTATTTTCTTCCATTTATATCGCTCCTTTGTCACTTATACAGTATATTGCTTTTTTATTAATTTAACTTTAAAAAATAATGGTCTATATATAAAATTCGATATAAAATTCGTTTTTCCTCTATTTTTCTTTAATTTCTTTTTTGCGACTTACTATTACCAACTAGTTAAGCCTCCATCTATAGTCCAAGCAGCACCGGTAACAAAGGATGCTTTGTCACTTAGCAAGAAAGCAATGACTTCGCCCACTTCCTCAGGCTTAGCGATGCGTCCTAAAGGATAGTGCAAGGCCATCTCTTCTAGGACTTCTTCAGCACTTTGATGACTGTCTTCTATCTGCTTAGCTACGATTGACGTATCTACATCGCCAGGGCAGACACAATTAACGCGCACATTATGAACACCCATTTCTAAAGCTAGGGATTTTGTAAAACTTACAATAGCCCCCTTCGTTGCACCATACACAGTGCAAGATACATTGCCCTGCAGGCCTGCATCACTTGATACCGTTACAATACTACCTTTAGAACGGCGCAAATAAGGCGCTGCGGCTTGGCACAAAAACACTGTACCTTTAACATTGGTGCCAATCATTTCATCAAAGGCTTCTTCACTTACATCATCTAGCAGCTCTTCTTTATAAAAACCTGCTGCTGTAACCAATGCGCTGAGCCCACCAAAGAGGCGTACAGTTTCTTCTACGATGCGCCGACAGTTCATAACCTTGCTCACATCCCCCTGTACAAAGCGAACTTTAGATGAAATACGTCGTAATTTAACAACTGCTTCTTGTCCCACATGTTCGTTTCGTCCATTTATGACTACGCTCCAGCCCTGTTTCAAAAGCAATTGAGCTGTAGCAAAACCAATGCCCGACGTGCCACCGCTAATCAGAGCCACTTGGTTGTCCCCATGAATGGGCATAGTATCACCTACCTTATAAACTGACAAACTTATAATATAATTATATACTACTCACTACATAATTACCAATGAGTTATAAGATAATCATATATCATTTTACTTAGCATACATACAGTTGTGGTAATAAAAACAAATCGCACTAAGCCGGCACCTTTGCGAATAGCTAGACGCGCTCCAAAATTAGCACCTATAATTTGCCCCACCGCAGCAGACAAACCATATAAATAATTTACATGACCCATGCTTATAAAAATAATCAAAGAGGCAACATTGCTCATAAAGTTTAAAATCTTAGCATTGCCTGACGCAAATAGAAAATTAAATCCGCCATAAATAAACATAAAGATTAAAAAGGTACCTGTTCCTGGACCTACGAAACCATCATAAAAGCCTAAGGTCAATGCACCTAGGGCTAAGAAAACGATTTTTTTCCGCGAAGCCCCTACATAAGTGCTAACAGCCCCCCAATCTTTTTTAAAAATAACAAAGATTAGCACTGACACTAACAACACGATAATAATAGGTTTTAAATATAAAGGTGGAATGCTCACTACTAGGAACGTACCTAAAATAGAGCCTATAAAGGTAGCCGGCAACAGTTTTTTTACCAAGCTCCATTCCACCATACCTGACCTTGCATAGGCAATGGATGCGGTCAACGCGCCAAATACGCTGGCTAATTTATTGCTACCTAAGGCAAAACTTGGTGGCAAATTAGTCAAGAAAAAGGCTGGTACAGAAATTAAGCCACCACCGCCCACAATGGAATCTACAAAGCCAGCTAAAGCCCCTGCTAATAATAAAATGCCTGCTATTGCAATATCGCCCTCTATCATACTCTTTCCTCCAGACAGCTATCTTAATAGCTGTCTTTTTTCTTTTAGAATTTTTACAGCCTTACTTTTCTTTCTTCTTTAAGCGGCTCAATACCGTAGTATAACCATCAGCACCATATACTAAGCAACGCTTTACACGGCTAATCGTAGCCGTGCTAGCACCCGTAGTTTCAACAATGGAGTCATAACTCTCACCGGTGTCCAACATGGAGGCCACTTCCAAGCGCTGTGCTAGAGACTTAATTTCATTAATAGTGCAAATATCCTCAAAAAATGCGTAGCATTCTTCCACATTTTTCAAAGTCAAAATAGCTTGAAATAATTTATCATTCATGGGATTGCGTAACTTCTCATTTACACTCATATGCATCCTCCTTTAGAAAGCTTTTCCTTCATTATATTACAGGGATAGAAAAAGAAAAAGACTTTCGCACAAAAAAGTGCGAAAGTCTTTCATATATTATAGTTCTACTTCAAACAAACTATTAATAACCTATTAGCGCTTGTTCACGCGGTGAGAAATATAGTCCCCAACCATTTGAATCAATTGAACTAACACGATCAAAATAACAATCGTCGCTAACATAACATCAGCTTGGAAACGTTGGTAACCATAGCGAATAGCAATATCCCCTAAGCCCCCGCCACCAATAGTACCAGCCATAGCAGAGAAACTGATTAAGTTTACAATCAATACAGTAATATTATCTACGATAGTTGGCAATGCTTCTGGCAATAGTACTTTGCGAATAATCTGAATTGGCGAAGCACCCATAGCTTGTGCCGCTTCAATAACACCGCTATTAATTTCACGAATCGCTGTTTCTACTAAGCGCGCCAAGAATGGAATCGCCGCAATAGTCAAAGGAACACAAGCCGCTGTAGTACCAATGGACGTGCCCGCAATTAAACGAGTCAATGGAATAATAGCCACCATTAAAATGATAAATGGTACAGAGCGGAAAATATTTACAATAACACTCAATACATGATTAATGGATTTATTTTCTAAAATATGGCCCTTCCCTGTAGTTACCAAAATAACCCCTAAAGGAATACCAATAATACAAGCCATAACGGTAGACACCAAAGTCATGAGGACAGTTTGGCCAAGTCCTTCAATTAGAATTCTAATTATTTGTTCCGACATAGCCAATCACCTCACTTCCAATTTTTAATGATTTCAAGTATTCAATGCCTTCAATTTCTTTGTCACGCTCACCAGCTACGACGATGATGAGATGTCCAAAGCTAATATCTTGAATATAGTCTACACCACCAAATAAAATGCTCACATCGAGGCCAAAGCGGCGAATCATGCCTGCTACAATTGGCTCATCAGTTACATTGCCGGTAAATTGTAGGCGAATAAGCGGATGTAGGCCTTCATGCCATTCTGTTTGTACATTGAGGTGACGCCATGCTTCCTCAGGTAATTTACGACTAATAATAGCGCTTACAAACTCTTTTGTAGTCTTTTCGCGAGGATTTGTAAATACGTCGAGAACTGGACCTTCTTCAAGAATTACACCGCCTTCAATAACGGCTACGCGGTCGCAAATTTCTTTAATAACCTGCATTTCATGCGTAATAAGTACAATAGTTAATTTTAATTTTTCATTAATATCTTTTAATAACTCTAAGATAGATTTAGTTGTTTGTGGATCTAGCGCAGACGTTGCTTCATCACATAGCAATACTTTTGGATTGCTCGCTAAGGCGCGGGCAATGCCAACACGTTGCTTTTGTCCCCCAGATAATTGTGATGGATAGTTGTCTAAGCGATCACTTAATTTTACAATGTCTAAAATCGGTAAAATGCGCTCTCTAATCTCAGCTTTGCTAAGACCTTGTAGCTCTAAAGGAAAGGCTACATTTTCATACACAGTGCGCGAGGATAACAAATTAAAATGTTGGAAAATCATGCCGATTTTTTTGCGCTGTTCGCGAAGTGCTTTATCGCTCAATTTTGTCATATCAACGCCATCCACCACTACAGCACCAGAGGTTGGACTTTCTAGCATGTTAATACAACGAATCAATGTAGATTTACCGGCCCCACTTTGACCGATAACCCCAAAGATTTCACCTTCTTTAACAGAAAGGCTAATATCTTTCAAGGCTTCCACGCGGTTCGGGCCATCATAGACCTTACTAATATGTGTCAGCTCAATCATGTATATCTCTCCTTTTTCAATACGAATAACAAATAAAAAACTCTTCATAGCACATGAAGAGTTCACCTGTCTTCATCTGCCGAAGTTACCTTCGTTGGAATTGGCACCGTTCCTCACTTGGATGGTTGCCGCGACTTCATTGGGCCAGTCCCTCAGTCAACTCTTGATGAACTTATGTTTTTTTCGTGATAAAATCATATCATTACCAGCAACGGCTGTCAATAGGTTAATTCCAATATGTACAATAGGATATGCTATTTTAACTTCTTCGACGTCATCCACAAAGCATTTCTTTAAGAAGCTCTATCTTTCAACCCACTTAAACGCTGTAAAACAAGTCTCGTTAACAAAATCCCTAAGGTAGCCGTTATAATCTGCGGGAAGGACATAGATGTTAGTATGGCTCCCTTCATAGGTGCTGGCACAGTGATACTTAAAAATAAAAGTTGGAAACCACTATATAAAACAGCACTCTTGCTCAAGCTACACAGTAAAATCTGCCAGACTATATGACGCCCCTTTAAAATATAGGCGAGAGCACAAAATACGGTGTTTCCTAATCCAACAATAAAAATAAAGGGAAATAATGGCAGCATCCCTTGCAAAAAAGCCACTACGGGCGTAATCCAAGCTATAACAAAGCCGCTCTTTAAGCCATATCGCCAAGTAGCCACCAATAAACAAATGGTGACTAAAGTACCGATTAAAAACATACTGATTCCCATGGGCAGTGGCAAAAATAAGCGCAAGCTTTGGCTCAACAAGGCCAGCCCTAATAAAAGGGCTGTACCTGTTAAATTACGAACTTTCATTAAAATAAAACGCCCCCGTCCTATGCCAGACCATCTTCAAGCATTTTATTGTAAGCTTTCAATAGCTTAGTGGCTACAGGTCCTACTTGTCCATCATTAACGGCTTGTGACTCATACGTTGTAATCGGTACAATGCCGCCTACAGTGTCAGTAAAAATTAATTCGTCTGCCGATTTCACAAAGTCTTCGTCAAAACTTAGCTCTAATACAGTAATACCAGTAGTAGGCGCTAATTTATTGACAATTAATTGGCGCGTAATCCCCTTTAAAATTAAATTATTTGCTTCATGAGTATATAAGATGCCTTTTTTAACGGCAAACACATTGGAATGGGCCCCTTCTGTACAAATGCCATCGCGATATAGTATAGCCGTATAAGCACCTGCTTTTTCAGCCTTAGTTTGAGCTAAAATATTAGGAATTAAGTTTAAAGTCTTAATATCAGCTCGCAACCAGCGCTCATCAGGCACACCAATAGCTTTTACGCCATTCCCTAGTGCATCAATACTACTTTGTTCCACTGGTCGAATATACATGAGCATAGTAGGCTCTAAGGAAGCTCTATCATACGCATGATGACGAGGCGCTACACCGCGAGTAATTTGCAAATAAATATAGCCATTAGTAATTCCACTGCGCTCAATCATAATCTCATGAAGTTCCTGTAACTCTTCAGGCATCATAGTAACAGGAATATCCATAGCGCGAAGAGAGCGATATAAACGATCTTGGTGATAGGAAAATCCAAATAATTTGCCATTATAAACGCGCGTTACTTCATATACGCCATCACCAAATACATAACCGCGGTCATCTAAACTAACACAGGCTGCACCTGGTTCTACAAACTGACCATTAAAATATGTAACTTCTTTCATTAATATCACTCACTTTCTCAATAAAATCTTAATCATTAAAATTATTTGCCCAATAACAGACGTCGCACAGGCTTAGGCAATTGTTTCAAGGCTAATGTGCCTAAATAAGAAGCACATACAGTGCAAACATACAATCCCACTACAATAAGAGCTGCATAGTTTAGCTGCGCCACTTGCATAAGGGCCGTTAAAATAATGAGCATAAAGGGATGTATCAAATAAATCCCATAAGAGCACTCACCAATTTGCTCCCAGAAAGATCTCATGGCACTGCTCATAGGCGTCGTTAAAAAGAATAATAAAAAGTAAATCGTACCAGCCCCAGTATAAATCATCCCCATAGGACTTAATTGATGTATTGTATAAATCGCCTCTAACAAAGTATAGTGACGCTCATCTAATACATAGTAATAGCTCCCCAGCATAAGTGCTACGGACAGGGCAAACACGATAGTAATAGATAATCGATGGGTCCACAAATAATCCACTACTGCTTCATAGCGCTCCGCTACTACGGCGCCAAAGAGGAATATCCAAATATAATGAATCACCCAATAATTTAAACGCATAGAATAAGCATATTGAAGCCAGGGCTGTGAAAAGCTTATTTGTCCAGAATAGTAAGAAGACCAAAAATTAAAGCCCACTTGTACTAAGAATAGAATGCTCAACCAAAGTACAGGCTGTTTCAAAATCTTACGCACGCACCAGCGCCACAAGGGCATCATCAAATAAAACCACAGCAAAATAACCATAAAATAGAGATGATAATAGCCATTGCCAAATAGCAAAGTAGGCGCTAAATAACGTGGCAATAAGCCTGACATATCATGTACGACCAAGCCGGAGTACACAATATACAATAAAGACCAGCAAAGATAAGGCCACAATACGACACGAGAGCGGCGCAATATGAAATCTTTATAGGAAAATGGCCCCTCACTAGGGCTGTGATAAAACAAACCAAATGCCGATAAAAAGAAAAATGCGGGCACTGTAAAGCGAGATAAAATCTCTAGCAGCGCAATAAGCATAGGATTGGCCTGCGGATTGCTAAGCGCAAACGATCCTACATGGATACCTATAACCCCCAACATGCACAAGCCGCGCATATATGTAATCTCAGGTAAAAAACCTTGTTTCACAACTGAGCTCCTCTCTAAATAAACGGACGAAGGTTCCCCTTCGTCCGTCAATTAAACTTATTGTTCCTTAGTCACCGGCACATCACCTGCACTGGTTGGTTCATTTGTCCCCTTTGCTTTAGCGGCTGCTTCAGCCTTAGCTTTAGCTTCCGCTTCTGCTTTAGCCTTAGCTTCGGCCTCTGCCTTGGCCTTAGCCTCTGCTTCACGCTGCAAACGCAACTCTTTTTGTAATGGTGCTACTGGTTGATCATGAACTATAATTTCTGTCTCAAACAAACGGCCCCAAGGGAAACGTGCTTCTACAGTACGAGGATTGATTTCCAAGTATTTTTCTGCAAAATCTTGAATGCGTTCACCCATGTACGCTTCTAATTTTTCATTTAACGTACCTGTATAGCGAACATTATCTACGCGAATATCTTCTTGCATACGGTAAATATCTTTGCGAATATTAGCTTGGTACGCCCAATTATCTAAATACTGTTGTGTCAACATATTGCGATGCTCTTGGGTCTGCATATTTTTACCTAATACGCCTTGCGCAATAGCATAACCCACTGTATTACTTGCTGTATTCCAACCATTATAAGCATCTACTTTATACAATAATCCACGTTTATAAAGCCCATATACAAAGGTATTATCCGCCCCATTAGAGTAAGCAATGTCAGCTACACTAACAGCTACTTTTTTATTAATAGATGCTTCAATCTGATCTAAGAACGCATTAGTACTAGCGGAAATCATCGGGAAGTTTTCAAATGCTTCAGACTCGCCCGTTACAGTGCCCAATGGTGTGTTAACAGCTAATAAAATATCTGGCTGCCCTTTAGTTACCATTGTACCACCTACAGCTAATACATGTTCTGCAATAGTTTTGGCCACGGACTGATCTTCATAATGAGGCACTGTATCCCCTGCGCCACCAAGTGGATAAATTACTTCAAAGCTTGGCTGTAAATTATTAATATCTACATGAGCTCGCGCAATTAATAATAAGGCTAATTGGTCAGCTCCTGGGAAGCTACCATACACTTTATCAGATAAGCCTTTGCTATAAGCTTTTAAATAACGACTTTCTAAAGCTGATTGCGATAAAGTGCTTGTATCATCATGACCTAGCGCAAAATAGCGGAAAACGCCAGCTCTCGTTTCATCAATTAAAGCACGGTTCACTTCCATATTTTTTTGACGACGTGTAAACCAATCTTGCAAGTACTCAATTGGCACCTGCGCTTGCAATTGAATAAGCTGTGCTTGCTCATCAGTAGATAATTGGCCTGCATCTAATTTATCCTGTAATGCTGCAATTTGGAAAATAGTAGGGCCAAATGTATCGTAATAGGCTGGCTCTACACCACCACCGCTAGCACGAGGAGAACGCATTACTGTACCAAAAGCATAAATCGGCACATTTGGATTGCTTTCATGCAGTGCTCGTAAGTCTTTAGTACGCTTTAATAAAGTAGATGTTGGCAAATCATGCTTACGAGAGTCTACTAGGCCGCCATAAATTAAAGTATCTGTACTGAGCACCATAATATCGGCACGGTTAGCATTTTCTTTAACCCAATTCCAAATTAAATCAGGCTCGCCATGATAATTTTTACCAGAAATCATATACTCTGGTGGCGTAATTACATCATAACCAGCTCCTTCTGCCGTATCTACCGTATAGGATAAACTAACGGGACGATCATCTTGTGGCACCAACAAAATCGTCTCCGCCGACACTGGTGATGAAGTCCATAAAACAGCAGCAGCCAAAGCTCCTGCAAACCAGGCATGAGATTTGCCCACAATCATTCACTCCTTTAAATAACACGAATTATACATATAGCATCATATATTCAAGATTAAAAACTATCCTTTATTATACCATATTTACCCTTGCGCAACTAGCGAATGCGAGGCAAACTCCAATTAAAGCGAATCGCCAACGTTCGTATAATAAGAACGACAATAAAAGCTCCATACGAAGCTTCTTGCCAATGCCCTGCAGTAAACAAATAATAATATACTATACCACCTAAAATCGCCGGCAAGGCATACACTTCTTCGCGAAGCACCGAAGGCACTCGCTGTGCCAATACATCGCGCAATACGCCACCACCTACGGCCGTAAGCAGACCTAATGTTACCGATAAGACAGCTAAATCTGGATAATGACTAATCCCAACAGAAGCGCCGGTCACTGTAAAGGAAGCTAGTCCAATCGTATCAGCTCCCAAGTAAATTCGACGCACCCAGCGAGTGGCAATATAGCGATTATGACGCATACGATACATTAAAAATAAAATAAATACCGTCCCTAATACTAAGGACACATAAAGACCTGATTTAAATGAATTCGGTGGAATATTGCCTACAATAACATCGCGCATAATACCACCGCCAATGGCAGTGGCTAAGGCCAACACGGCCATACCAAAAATATCCATGCGCCGACCAATACCGACTAAAGTGCCTGAAATCGCAAATGCAATCGTTCCCACTAAATCAAAAGTAAGCCATAAAAGTTCCAAGATAGTACTCCTTATACTCCAATATAAGCATAGAAAAGCATTGAACCCCTCTTGATTCTCACCGCTCACATCTTCACTCTCTAATAAACTCATTATATATAATTTACTGACTATATTTCAATGAGAATAAATATAAAAAAACTGCAATCGACATAGTGCATATACACCCTATATCGTTGCAGTCTTTCTCATATGACACAATTCAAATAAATTCAGCGTCGCTTTATTAAGTGAGCATCTCTTTTGGCTTAACAATTTCTTCTTTACATCGTCTTTTCGATTAACGCTCCTGCTTTAACGCTTCTTTTAACTTAACACTTCTGCTTTTTTCTTAGACATATCAGGCGCCATATACCGCAATACTAAATAACCCAATACACCAGATACAATGGAACCAATAAAAATACCTACCTTAGCAAGTTCTTGCGCATGTCCTGGTGGGAATGCTAATAAGTCCACAAAAAGGCTCATCGTAAAGCCAACACCACAGCAAAGAGATACACCATAAATATGCATCCAAGTCATCGGCTTCGGCATTGGTACGAGCTTTGTCTTTACAAGTAAAAGTAAAATGCCAAAGATGCCTACTTGCTTACCTACAAAGAGGCCTAATGCAATACCTAATAATACAGGATGCTGTAAATCACTGAGCTGGAAGTCACCAAATGATACACCTGCATTAACAAAACCAAAGAGTGGCACGATGAGGAACGTAATCCAATTCGATAAGGCATGCTCCCAATCCATGAGTGGATTTACTTCATCCGCCTCTTCATCAGTTCTGCCTGCCTTCGCCACTTGTTGAGCCTCACCGCCATCAGCTTGCGCTAAAGACTTAGCATCTTGAACCGCTTTCTTTGGAGTTCCTTTTGTAGGAATCGTCATAGCTAACAGAACACCTGCCATAGTAGCATGCAGCCCGGACTTAAAGATACAGAACCACAAAATAACGCCTAATATAATATACGGCCAAGGTGCAATAACACCGCGTTTATTTAAAATTACAAGAGCCACTAAGACAGCTATGGCACCGCCCATGAATAAGAAGTTAAAGCTCTCTGTATAAGCCACTGCAATGATGAGGATAGCAATTAAGTCATCCACTACAGCTAAGGTAGTTAAAAAGACTTTTGCTGCTACCGGCACCCTAGATCCTAAAAGGGAAATTATACCAATGGAAAAGGCAATATCTGTAGCTGTAGGAATCGCCCAGCCACGAATTAACTCCGGCTGCGCACTAGTAAACCAGTAGTAAATCCCTGCCGGCGCTAGCACCCCCATTAAAGCCGCTATGCTTGGCAAGAATCGCTTTGATGGTGTATTTAATGCACCATCTACCATTTCATGCTTTACTTCAAGGCCCACCCCTAAAAAGAATATGGCCATTAATACATCATTAACCCACAGCTCCACTGATAATGGTCCCAAAGGCATATGTAAAAAAGATTGATACATGGATGCCATAGGTGAATTAGCTATCCATACGGCTAAGGCCGCCATCAATAATAACAATATTCCACCAGAAGACTGGGCTTCAATAAAGTTTTTTAAATGCTTTATATGCTTCATACGCTTCATATAAGTCTGTCTCCTTCCAAAAACAAAATGTATATTAAGTATATAACAAAAGTTAATTTATTAGCAAGATTTATGCAAATTTAATAATATGTAATCATTTTATGCAATAAAAAATATCATATCTTCTATTTTTATCAGATTAGTATTTAACAGCCTTTATTTTAATAATATATTTATATCTTAGATAAACTCAAGAAGCTGAATTTCCTTATATTAAATTAAACTAAATTAAGCAATATCCCCATATTGAGTTAGACTAATGCTCGCTTTGTATTTTTGTAATATACATTTGTATTTACAAAGAGGATTTTTAGTGGTATCATAATTTTCATATTCTACAGATGTACTTACATCTAGATATTAGTACTAGGACTTTTATTTGAAATAAGAGGTAATCACTAATATAGAATAATTAGGGGTTTTGAGAAAAAGGAGATAGGTATGGAAAACGTTCTACCAACCATAGAAGGTATGGTCAATTCGGTCAATGACTTTCTCTGGGGCTATATTTTAATGTACGCCTTAGTGGGCATTGGCATTTTCTTTACAATTTATTTAGGCGCACCACAGTTCATACGCTTTGGTCCTGCTTGTAGACAAGTATTTGGTCGCCTCTACAAAGGCGCTAAGCCTCCAGGAAGTGATGGTGAAAATTCCATTTCCTCCTTCCAGGCATTAGCTGTTGCCATTTCTGCTCAAGTAGGCACTGGCAATGTGGCTGGCGTAGCCACTGCCATTGTAGCAGGCGGTCCTGGCGCTATCTTCTGGATGTGGGTCAGTGCCATGTTTGGTATGGCTACTATCTTCTCTGAAGCTATTTTAGCTCAGCACTATCGCGAGGATGTAAAGGGACAATTCGTCGGAGGTCCTGCCTTTTATATTTCTAAAGGCTTAAAACATATTCTCGGACCTCATACAGCTAACTTTTTAGCTTACTTTTTCTCCATCGCCATCATTGTCGCTTTGGGCTTCATTGGTTGCATGGTACAATCCAATTCCATTGCCTCATCCATTAATAGTGCCTTTGGATTCAATCCTCTATACATTGGCATTCTTATTGCCATCGTAGCAGGCTTAATTTTTATCGGTGGCATTCAACGCATTGCTTTATTTGCTCAGCTAGTAGTGCCATTTATGGCAGTCCTCTACATTGCCTGTGCGATTATTATATTATTTGAATTCTCCGATCAAATTTTGCCAACGATTCAATATATTTTCCAAGGTGCCTTTAATCCTGAAGCCATCGGTGGTGGCGTTCTAGGCGTGAGCATGAAAGAGGCCATCCGCTACGGCGTAGCTCGCGGTTTATTCTCCAATGAAGCTGGTATGGGCTCAACGCCTCATGCGCATGCTACAGCCTTAGTATTGCACCCTGTATTACAAGGTTTCGTTGCTTTTATTGGGGTCTTCTTCGACACTGTTATTGTATGCTCTGCTACCGCCTTAATCATCCTCCTCACCAATAGCCATGAATTAGGTCTTTCTGGTGCCTTAGTAACACAGGAAGCCTTCTCTACTGCCTTTGGCTCTATTGGACCAGCCATTATCGCGCTTTGCCTAACATTCTTTGCATTTACAACTGTAATAGGCTGGTATTATTTTGGCGAATCTAATATACGCTTTTTATTTAAACAAAAAAGCGCTGCAATTCCCGTATATCGTATCTTAGTCTTATTATTTATAGTGTTAGGCGCTACAGGTAAAGTAGACCTCGTTTGGAATCTGAGCGATATGTTTAACGGCATCATGGTCATTCCCAATTTAATCGCCTTAATCTTATTGCGCAAGGAAATCAAAAGCATTTTAAAACATTATGATGAAAGTCGCCAAGATGGTCCGCCGTCTTATGAATACCCAGAGCTAAATAAATAAAAATAGCGCCTTGTGAAATGCTCACAAGGCGCTTGTTTACTATTATCTCTTTTTACTTCTTTAATTGACCGCTAAGCCAGTACATGGTAATAATACGAGAACCTATCATTCTAAAGGTTCACCATATAACCGCTTCATACCAGCATAAGTAACTAACCAAGTGCCACCACTTTTTCTACATTCCTCATCAGTAAAACGTGGCGGTAGCCCTTTCTGTCCCAAGCAATTCTGTTGAACAACTGCTTGCACTTTCCCCCATCGCTGTGCAGCTTCTTTTGTAGTCATTACTTCATCAATTACCTTCATGCTTTCTTCCTTTGTATAGATTATAGCCTGCCATCCCTAAAAACATTATAGTGATAATTTGTATAATTAACGTTACATATTCCATAGTTAAACTACCTTCTCCCCTCGTTTATATGCTTCACGGGCTTGATTCAATGACATTTTATTGGCACCACCAGCATACGTAGGATATTTAAACTGAAGAGGGTCATCTTCCCACCAGCAAATAGTACAAATTTCATATTCACGTAACTCTTCTAGTGTTTTATTTCCACAAACAGGACATTCATATAGCTCCTTCATTTTAATAGCCCCTTCTATCTTCTTATAATAAATAAACCTATTCTAAAGGTTGAATATTGTAGAGTACCTATAATTGTATTATATCACTTTCACCAGTAGCAGCAATAGCACTGTTTGCATTGCCAATTTCATAGCGTATTTTAAGGATTACTAGAAAAAGTGTTTTAAAAAAGTAGTCAAAAAGTAGTCAAACCACTCAAGACTAAATGTTGTCAACATAAAAAAAGCGCCTTGTGAAATGCTCACAAGGCGCGTATTTACTGAATGGTGCGGTTGATGGGACTTGAACCCATACGAGCGTACGCTCACCACCCCCTCAAGATGGCGTGTCTGCCATTCCACCACAACCGCTTGTAGTTTGTAATTACTGGTGCCTCAGGGCAGAATCGAACTGCCGACACAAGGATTTTCAGTCCTTTGCTCTACCGACTGAGCTACCGGGGCAAACGTGGCGACCCCGATCAGATTTGAACTGACGATCTTCGCCGTGACAGGGCGACATGTTAACCGCTACACCACGGGGCCGTTTACGTTACTTTGTTATTATATGGTTTTAGCAGTTAATTGTCAAGCACTATTTTTTGAAATTTTATAAAGTATTTTAAATACTTATTCAAAAGGCTTAATTCATTACTACAGCCAATAATAACAACTAGTTGCCTATCTGACTATCTTCTCAGTGATTACTAAGTACTGTCATCTGACAACTAGTTTATTATAATGTATATTTTATTTTTTTACAAGCCCTTTTTTACAAATTTTTTAAATTATTTTTACACATAGTTTTAGAGGCGCTTACTCCCCCTATAAATCAAGAAAATTACAGCGTCATTAACTTAAAAAGCATTATCTATAAAGCATTATCAATGCAGCCTTAAAAACATTTTAATACACTATATGTCTTGTAAAAAATGATTATACAATATCTCGTCCCTTACAGTACTATCTTCTGCATGTCCAGGATGGATAATAAGGTTAGGATTAAAGGTTTTAAAACGAGTTAAACTATTCTGCAATATCTGTGCCGCTCCATTAAAGTTATTAGTAGCTCCTACGGAGTTCTTTAATACTGTATCGCCTGTAAAGAGATGACCATTCCATTCATACATGACGCTACCTGCACTATGACCGGGCATTTCATATACTTGAATAGTAAAAGGATCAATCGTAAGCACCCCTTCTGTAATAGGGATAAAGGGCGAATTACAAAGATTTTTATAAGCTGAAGGCATGCGCCTTTTAGTATAAAGTAATTCTCGGTCCCCTTCATGCATATACACTGGCACATCAAATTGAGCTTTTACACCGTCAACAGCACAAATATGGTCACAGTGACCATGAGTAAGTAAGATAGCCTGCAAAGTACAGTCACCAATCATTTCAATGACTTGCTGAGGATGGAATCCTGGGTCGATAACTAATGCTTGGCCCTTATCTTTTATAACATAGCAATTGGTACGATATAATCCTAAGGGCTTTTTAAGTATTTCCACTTGGGGAGATATTTGAATACATTCCATGTATAATACCTCCTTTAAAAACGTCGATGAGCTCTCACTGGCTCCCAAATTTTATAAGATTTTTTACGACGTTTTACAAAATACCCTTGCCAAAAATCTGGATGGAGTAAAACGAGTAAAGTAAATAGCTCTAAACGGCCTAATAACATATCAATGAGGCAAACAACTTTCGCAAAAGGATGCAGAACAGCAAAAGAGCCAGAAGGTCCTAAGGTACCAAAGCCTAAGCCAACATTGCCTAGAATCCCCGCCACACATTGAATGGATTCCCCAAATGGAAGACCTGTTGCTGATATGCACACCGCACTAATGGCAAAAATAGTTAAATATAGGAAGAAAAATTCTTGTGCTAACTGCACCCACTTATTTGGCATAGGTTTCTGATTAATAGTAATAGATTGAACTAAATCAGGATGAATGGCCTTGCGCAAGTAAATTAAACTACTCTTAATTAAAATGATAATACGAATAATTTTAATACCACCAGTCGTAGATCCACTACAGCCACCAAAGAAGGTAGCCGTAAAGAGCACCATTTGACCTAAAGGCGGCCATTGGTCATAATTCCCTAGAGACAAACCTGAGCCAGTCTGCATAGACACGAGCATGAATGAACCTGCATTGAGGGATTCCCATACAGTTAAATCACTTTGTAAACACAATGATAAAACCACCAGACAAGCCCCTATGGCTAGAATAAAAATATACATGCGATACTCAAAATCTTGCCACACGGATTGTATACCTTGCTGAAATACATTGTAATACACCGTGAAATTACCGCCGGCTAAAATCATAAAGGTCACTAAAATAAAGCGAATATAGCCATTATTAGCATAAATATCTGCTATCCCTGTATTCGGTGTATAGCCTCCGGTGGCAATGATGGAAAATGTCATATTTACAGCATCAAATAATGACATGCCTGCTAATAATAAAGCAATAAAGCATACAGCAGAAAATAACAAATAAATTTTCCATAATTTTAAAGCCACTGATCGTATGCGTGGCATAACTACACCAGGGCGTGGCACAGATGCTTCGGCATTAAATAGATGCGCTGAATCAGCACCAAGATTTTTTAAGAATGCCAATACTAATACGATAATCCCCATACCGCCAAGCCAGTTAGTAAGACTTCGCCACAAGACAAAAGATTGTGGAATCGTATCAATATCAGGTATTACACTGGCTCCTGTAGCCGTAATGCCGGAAACAGACTCAAATAAGGCATCTATAAAATTAGGCAATATGCCACCGAAGTAAAATGGTAAGGCCGCAAAGATAGATACAAATATCCAGGTGGATCCTACAGTTAAAAAACCATCGCGTAAACTGTAGCTAGTACTATTTTCACCAAAATAAAATAAAAGGCCCCCTGCTGCTGCGGCTATGATTGTACTAAATAGAAAAGAGAAAAATACTTCTTCAAAAATAACACCATATATAAAAGGCAGTAACATGGTTAAGGATACAACTAACATAAGTTGTCCTACAAGTCGCATAACAATTTGAATTCTCATGTTTCACCTCTTATCTCGGTGGCTGCAAATACGTAAGCAGTTTGTTGACATGATTAGGTAAAGTAAAGAAGACGATATGATCATCTGCTTCCAAGATAGTATTACCAGTTGGTACTATAGTACTACCATTGCGAACGATGGCACCTACTAAAGCTTTACCAGGTAATCGCAAGTCTTTTAAGGCACAGTTGGCAATCGGCGATAATTCAGTGAGTTTCACTTCCACCGCTTCAGCTTTAGAACCCTCAAAGGTGGAAATACTCACTACATCTTCCCCTTTGCGTACCATTCTAAGGATTTCACCCGAAGTTAACAGCCGTGGAGAGAATACAATGTCAATACCTACTTGCTCCATCAACACGATATACTCTGGTCGTCCTACTCGTACAATGGTTTTAGGAACGCCTAAATGCTTAGCCAATAAAGCGACCAGTAAGTTCAGCTTATCATCATCGGTTAAGCAAATAATGGCATCACTATCAGCGATTTCTTCCGCCTCTAAGAGCTCCATATTCGTGCCATCACCATTGATAACCATAGTGTCATTTACTAAAGTAGCTAAATATTCACAGCGCTTCAAGTCTTTTTCAATCACTTTTACGATGAAACCAGCTCGCTCTAAAAGAACTGCTAGATTACACCCAATTAGACCAGCACCGACTAGTACTACACGCTTAGTTTGCAGACCTAAGTTTTCTTCGTGAAATTCTTCAGCAATCTGCGCCATACTCTCTTTAGCACCTAAAATAAATACTTTATCATATGGAAGCAGTCGACTTTCCCCATGAGGAATAATCATTTCACCATTACGTAAAATCCCTACGACTAAAACAGAAGCAGGAAAACGAATATCGCGCAAACGCTTATTGGCATATTCTATATCTTCTGACATTTTAAATTCCATGAGACGCACTGCCCCGCTAGCAAAATCCTCTACATCGAGGGCTGCCGGCGTTTGCAGTACTTGTACTAATTCTTGTGCCGTTACGAGTTCAGGATTGATGAATAAATCAACACCTAATTGTTCCTGTAATACTTTATTGTCATCTTGTAAGTATTCATTGTCTCGAACACGGGCAATCGTCCTAGGTATGCCACCTATCTTAGCAACGGAGCAGGCTAGCATATTGACTTCATCAGAGTCGGTCACTGCAATTAGCATGCCTACATCGTCCATGCCAATTTCTCTTAATAGTTTTAAACTACTCCCATTGCCTTGCACTAAACTTACGTCTAAACTATTCTCCATTTTTCGAATCCGCTCAGCGGATTTTTCAATTATATATACATCATGTTCGTCCTGAACAAGTCGTTGCGCTACTGAATAGCCTACTTTGCCAGCACCAACAACAATAATCTTCATGATAGAATTCACACTCCAAAAATCAAGCTATACTACAACTTCTCTGCAATTACTTTGATTCTTCTTGCGGAGCACTGTCCTTTCCTTTTTCTGTCAAAAGAGTCCATCCATCTTCTTGGACTACTTTGCCTTCCTTCATTAAATGACCTACAGCGCGTTTAAACGCAGCTTTACTAAAACCAAATTTATCTTTGATAATTTCAGACGCTGTTTTATCGCTATATGGCATGCGACCATTGCGCTGTAATAAGTAATTCATCAATACATCGCCATCCTCTGTGATAGCCGTCTCTTTAACGGGACGCATAGATACATTAATACGACCATCATCCCGCTTATAGGTAACACGTGCTTTCACTATGCTCCCCACTTTAAGAGACTCAGTCATTTCACTGCGATGTAAAAATGCAATCCATCGTTCTGGCGTAATAAAAAAGGCTCCGTCAGCAGTCATATTATAAATAGCGCCACGTACCATTTGTCCTACTTTAGCCTCGGTTGCTGGCTTAGCAGCTCGGCGCATAGCGTCGTCAACATCCATAGATACCGCTAAACGACCTGATTTATCAGAATATAAGCGCACCCACACCTTTTCACCCAATTGAGGGCGACCACGCATCTCTGCTAAAGGCATAAAGATACCACGCTCTGTACCCACTTCAACGAAGCAACCAAATTTAGTCGTATTCACTACTTCTACATAGCCAATCTGACCTTCTTTGATAGCTGGTAATCGCATACTAGCCGTAAGTCGCCCTTTAGGATCTTTATATAAGAATACATACACTTCATCGCCAATTTTCACTGGCTCTGTTTGTTGTTCTTTGTGAAGCAAAATATCATCGTTAGTATTGCCCGTTCCACCGTCTAAAAATGACCCTTGATCACTTTGACGCAGTACTTTTAAGGTGGCTAGCGTATTTTCTAATAGTTCTGTTGCCATATTATTTCCCTACAAATTCTACACGCGGTGCATCATTCCACAATTGTTCTAAACCGTAGAATTGACGTGTTTCATTACCACCAAAGACATGGCAAATAATATCACCAAAATCTAATAGAATCCATTCCCCTTCATTGTAACCTTCACGATGAAGCATAGGTACTCCTAGTTCAGCGCCTTTGTCTTCAATTTCATCAGCAATACTTTGAGCTTGTTTTTTATTGGTGGCACTGATTAAAACAAAATAATCAGCAATGGAAGATAATGCTTCTAAATCTAGAATAGCAATATCCGTACCTTTTTTGTCATAACCAGCTTGCCCTAAAGTAAGTGTTAATTCTTTAATATCTAATTTCTCTTTCATTACAACTCCTCATTCTTACCTTAATTATAAAAATTTACAAATAATAAATGGATCCATTTATAAACACATATGGGTATTTAAATTTAACCCTCTTTTGCAGGTTCAGGTTCATCGCCTGGTGTCACAGTGCCATCACTCGGAATAGAACCCAAAGTAATGCCAACTAATTGCTGTGCCTCAGTAGGATCATAATTCCAATAAATTTGGCCCCCAATGTCTTCTTTCGTACCAGGTAAAATATAATAATGAATTTGGCTGCTATTCAAACCACCTAAATCCATGACGAGACGAACTGCATCGGACGTAGATATATTGCTTTCAAAAGAGCTCCACAATCGCCAAGTATTCCACATCTTAGTGACCGTAAAGGCATTTTCCTGTGAACTTAATAATTCTTTAATAAATCGTTCCTGTCTTTGTGTACGGCTAAAGGCATTTGTATCTTCATCCACAAAACGTACATATTGAAGTGCTTTATGAGCATCTAAATTTTGATAGCCACGAGCTAAATTAACATCAGCCTTATCAATAGTTGTATCCATATGCACCATATTGCGTTCCACGTACATATCTGGCGCTCCTAGGACATCTACCGACTTTTTAAATGCTGCTTCATCCACTACAACATAGTAAGGGATAATAATATGGAATAAATCCTCTACTACAGCCTTAGTTAATTCAATGCCACCAGAGGTGTAAATAGTATTTAACATGGATACGGATTTTTTATCACGACTATCAATTTTAGTATTCGAAGGGATGCCAATAACATCCACTATTTTTTGTGTCTTATTAACAGATACTAAAAAAGTCGCATCTCCTTGTGCTGGATTATTACTATCTTTACCTATAAGTAAAATATAAATAGGTTTATCCAAAGATTTTTGCTCTAAAGGAACAGTAGGCCCTTTAGGCTTATTGGGCTCTTCCGCAATTGGATCTGCCACAACTTGGTCTGTTGGCCTCGTTATATATTCATAGCCTTTCATAACGCCAAATACTAATCCACAAAGTAATAAGAGGAAAATAACAACGGCTAATATGACACGTCCCCAAAGAATTTTCCCTTTTTTCTGGCGTCTTTGCTTTGATTTTGCTTGTGTATGTTCTTCCATAATATAACCTACCTAGCCCTTACGTATTTGACGAAGTATATCATTGCGTCCCAAGAGTGTTTTAAAGTAAATTGGCACGCCTTGATTAATTAAATGAACTATGGTGGTATCATAACTTGCTAGCACCGCTTTATTTAGGTCCTCATATGCTAATTGACGCAAAGTTTCTACCTCTGGAAAATTGCGAGTTTCTTCAATATAATCAGCTAAAAATACGATTTTATCTAATAACTTCATCCCTACACGACCTGTTGTATGATATCGTATAGCATCGAGTATACTCACATCTTCTACACCATATACATTATGGCTTAAAATGGCTCCCACTAAGCCATGAAGTAAGGCTCCATTATTGAACATCTCAAGGTCCACATTAATATTTGCTTCTCTTACGATATGTTGCATGTCTACCAGATGCATTTCTTTACCACAATCGTGTAATAAACCTGCTAAATACGCCTTCGTAGGATTGGCATTATACACTGTAGCTAATGACTGAGCTGATTTGGCAACTCCTAAAGTATGAGCAAAGCGCTTAGGAGTTAAACGACTTTCTAATTGATCGATTAATTGTTCATACATGACAGTTCAAACTTCCTTACTTCTTATAAATATTGTGTTCTTTAATATATTTAACCACCGCTTGCGGTACCATATATCTAACAGATCGATTGGCTCTAAGACGCGCCCGTAAATCTGTAGCCGATAAATTCATAGCTGGTACCTGTAATCGATGAATTCGTTTCTTACCTAAATCTCCAAAATATTCAATAATGGCGTCTATTGCCTCTGATCCATCAGGGCGAATAGCACCAATAAAATGACATAATGGCAATAATTCTCTTATATATTTCCAGTTTGGCAAATCCTGAATCGTATCAGTACCTGCTATAAAATAATATTCTTTATCTTCACCATAAATCGTGTGAAAATGTTTTACTGTATCAATTGTATAGGATGGGCCATCCCGTCTAAATTCCACATCGGAAATAGTAAATCGTGGATTATCACTTACCGCTGCAGCTGTCATTTCATAGCGATATTTTGCTTCAATAACATCACTGTGCTTATGAGGCGGATGATAGGCTGGAACGAAAATAACTCGCTCTAATTGGTAAGCCTCCAAAGCTAATTCAGCAATCATTAAATGGCCTATATGTATAGGATTAAAGGTACCACCAAAAATTCCTAAGCGTCCTGATTCTGTCATATACTCACCATCAACCTAACTCCTGCCATAATAACTAAGGAAAGTAAAATCCATAACAATAAAGCCAGCCCAAAGGAACGCCATTCATAACGTCCCTTTGGAGATTTCATATACTGAATATAGAGCTTAGCATATGTAAGCCATTTCATCATTTCCGAACTTGACCTTCCCCATATACTAAATATTTGTAAGAGGTTAAGGCCGGTAAGCCCATAGGACCACGAGCATGCAGTTTTTGTGTACTAATGCCAATCTCAGCGCCAAAACCAAATTCAAAACCATCGGTAAATCGTGTAGATGCATTACGATACACCGTTGAAGCATCAACACCTTGCATAAAAGTATTCGCTGCAACCTCATCTTCTGTAATAATAGCTTCTGAGTGCTTAGTTCCATATGTATTAATATGCTCAATAGCAGCTTCAATAGATGGAACTACTTTAACATTCATAACATAGTCATTATATTCTGTACTCCATGCACTGTCAGAAGCTTCTTCTAAGCCCTCGATAATTGAACGACTTTGAGCATCACCCATAAGGCTCACATGATGCTCTTTTAAAGCAGCTACAATTTGGGGTAAATATTGAGCTGCTACAGATTCATGAATAAGCAAGGTCTCTGCCGCATTACATACGGAAGGACGTTGTACTTTAGCATTAATAATAATAGGAATAAGCTTTTTTTCATCGCAGTTTTTATCCACATAAATATGAACTACACCACTGCCTGTTTCAATAACAGGAATGCGGCTTTCTTCTACAATGCGCTTAATAAGTCCAGCACCACCACGTGGAATTACTACATCAATGTATTGACGCTGGCGCAATAAATCTGACACAGCTTGACGATCCAATATTTCAACTAATTGGACCGAATCAGTAGGAAGTCCTACTGATTCTACTGCTTGGCGAATTAATGCGACCAAACATTGATTTGAGTGAAAGGCCTCTTTACCACCACGCAAGATAACTGCGTTACCAGACTTTAAACAAAGGGCTGCCGCATCGACTGTCACATTAGGACGCGCTTCATAGAGCATAGCAATAACGCCGATTGGAACAGATACCTTTTTAATAAGTAATCCATTAGGTCGAGTTGTTTCGTCTAATACAATCCCTACAGGATCTTCTAATTCCACTACTTCTGCCACGCCCTTCGCCATTTGAAGTATGCGTTCTTTCGTTAGCTTTAAGCGATCTAGCATAATGCTTGGCAAATTATATTGGTCGGTTAATGCCATATCTTTTTCATTGGCAGCTAAAATTTCATCAATATTATCGGTTAATATGCGAGCAATGGCTTGTAAGGCTTCATTCTTTTTATCCTTAGACGCGCTTTGTAATACATAGGCTGCTTGTCTAGCTTTTTGCCCCATACCATGAAATACTTCTTCATATGTACTCATAGGGTTTCCTCCTGTAGAAGGCTTATTTTAAAATAACTAAATTATCGCGATGAATCACTTCATAATGGGCCGTTGATATTTGTAAAATATCTGCAATATCAGTAGAGTTATGACCTTTAATTCGCTCTAAATCAGCAGAAGAATAATTGACAATACCACGAGCAATTTCTTTATTTTCAAAATAAATGCTAATGGTTTCGCCTTCATCGAATTCACCACTTACTTCTTTAACGCCTACAGCTAATAGGCTTGAACCATTAGTTAAAATGGCTTTAGCACAACCCGCATCGACTGTTACATAGCCTTTTAGACGGGAGCCAAAAGCCATCCAACGCTTGCGCATATGAGGTACTGTATGAGTTGCTACAAATAGAGTGCCTCGTAACTCACCACTCAATACGGAACGAATGGAATCGCTGTGTTCACCGCTGGCAATAATCATATTAACACCGGAATTAACAGCAATATGAGCCGCTTCAATTTTAGTATACATGCCACCAGTACCACGACTTGAGCCAGCACCACCGGAAATATCATAAATATGCGGTGTAATTTCAGGCACTGTAGTAATTAATGTGGCCGTAGGATCAGTTTGAGGATTAGCTGTGTAAAGGCCTTCAATATCAGATAAAATTAAAAGAACATCGGCTTCTACAATACTTGCTACAGTGGCGGATAAAGTATCATTATCGCCAATTTTAACTTCGTCAATAGCAACTACGTCATTTTCATTAATAATAGGAATAACTCGTAAATCTAATAAAGAAAATAATGTGTTTCGTAGATTTACATAGCGAGAACGATTGGTACTATCTTCTTTGGTGAGCAAAATTTGCCCTACTGTGTGACCATATTCGCGGAACATTTTTTCATACATGTGAAGTAAAATTCCTTGTCCTACAGCAGCTGCTGCCTGTTTAGTGGCAATATCTTTTGGCTTTTCTTTTAAGCCTAAAGGAGCTAAGCCAGCACCTACAGCACCTGATGATACTAAAATCATTTCCTTGCCTTGATTCATTAAATCAGCCATCTGCTTAACGATTAATTCGATGCGATTTAAATTTAATCGCCCATTGGCATAGGTTAATGTACTAGTCCCTACTTTAACAACAATTCTCTTAGCATCTGCGATACGAGCGCGTAACTCTGTTTCGCTAAACACTTGCCCCTCTATAGTTATACTCTTATGATTCATTACATCTTTTACTGTTTCCATAAGCTCTCTCCTTAAGGAATGTACTATAGCCACTCGCCAAATGATTGCTTCTCTTTATGGCAAAATAATCTTAGGCTCTTTTTTTGCCTTGTATAAAACTCCATTATGGCCAATAATTTGAACTAATTCAGCACCTAGCATAGATGCTAAGTCTTCAAAAGTTTCCGTAATATCTACTGGTGAATTGTTAAGAACTTTTACCTTAATCAATTCGCGCGCTGTAATTGCTGCACGTGCACTGTCAATTACAGAGTTTTCTAAACCGCCCTTCCCAATCATAACAACTGGTGCCATAGTGGCAGCTAAAGAACGTAAGTAACGTTTTTGTTTTCCTGTCATGTTATCTCCCCATCTAAGTGTATGGTGCAAAATATGAACTACAATACTAGTGACTCTATTATAAATCGTGGAATACGAAGCGTTGATCGCCGATAACTACTTCATCGCCATCTTTACAACCGCGCTCCTTCAATTTATTATCTAGGTCCATATATTTCCAAATTTTTTGGAAACGGCGAAGTGCTTGCTCATCTTCAAGATTTGTCATAGCCACTAGTTTTTCAATGCGACTACCTGTAATAATAAAGGACGCATCATCACCACGTGTAATGACAAAGTCTGTATCAGGTTTAGCAATATATTCTACCGCTTCGTCCTTAGCCTCAGGTTCAGGCACAAAGTTTTCTACATAATACCAAGCGCGATGTACTAGTTCATTGAGACCTTCCCCAGTTAAAGCATTCACTGGGAATACTTCATACTCCTGGTCAGTAAAATACTTACTTACTTTTTCAATAGTGGCTGGGTCTTCAACTAAATCTATTTTATTAAGAGCAATCACTTGAGGTTTCTTACTCAATTTTTCACTGTACTTTTCTAATTCTGCATTAATTTTATGGAAGTCTTCAATAGGATCACGACCTTCCATGCCAGACACGTCGAGTACATGAATTAGTATATTGCTGCGTTCTACATGGCGAAGGAAGGAGTGACCAAGACCTACGCCTTCACTAGCACCTTCAATAAGACCTGGAATATCCGCCATAACAAAGCTATGACCTTCGCCTACAGATACTACCCCTAATACCGGTGTCAAGGTAGTAAAGTGGTAGGCTGCTACTTCTGGTTTAGCAGACGATACTTTGCGGATAATACTAGATTTACCTACACTTGGATAGCCTAAGAGGCCCACATCAGCTAAAACTTTTAATTCTAATTGAAGCCAACGCTCTTCCCCTGGCTCACCTTTTTCAGCAAATGTAGGTGCCCGATTAGCACTGCTGTGGAAGTGCGCATTACCACGGCCACCACGACCACCTTTGGCAACTACATAGGTCTGACCATCTTCGATGAGGTCGGCCATAATTTTGCCGCTTTCTTCATCTTTCACCGTCGTACCTAAAGGGACAGGAATAATCATATTATCTGCACCACGGCCATATTTATTACTACTTTGACCGCCTTCACCAGCTGGTGCTTTAAATTGTCTTTTATATCTAAAATCAACTAGAGTATTGATATTTCTATCTGCTTTTAAAATGATGTCTGCTCCTTTACCGCCGTCGCCACCGTTGGGGCCGCCATTGGGAACATATTTTTCACGTCTAAAGCTACTCATTCCGTTGCCGCCGTCACCGGCTTTTACAAAAATCCTTGCTCGATCGATAAACATAGTTTTCATCCTTTACTGATAGCAATAGGGGCGGTAACTAAAATAGATTACCGCCTCAACCTTATTTTGACTGTAAAATTTCTATTGCTTTAGTCAATTGCACATCATTCTGCGCCTTAATGTCTGCATCTGTAATGTCAATTTCTACATCTGGTTTTATGCCAATGCCATCAATCACTCGACCATTTGGCGTGTGATATTTAGCAATAGTAATTTTAATACCTTCATCATTTAATATATTTAGAACTGATTGTACCGTTCCTTTACCATAACTATTAGTACCTACTATAGTGCCAACATTTTCATCCTGCACGGCGCCAGCTATAATTTCTGAAGCGCTAGCAGAGCCTTTATTAATCAACACTACTAAAGGTAAATCATGGCCCAATCCTTCTGAATCATATGACTCTACATGACCAGAACGATCTTGGATTGTAACGATAGGTCCTTTAGGTAGTAAATAGCTGCCAATTTCTTCGGCAGTAGTTACTAGACCACCAGGATTATCGCGCAAATCAAGAACTAATTTTTTCATACCTTGTTTGCTAAGATCTTCATATATTTTAGCAAAATCAGCCCCTGAATTTTCTGCAAATTGACTAATTCGAATATAGCCAATAGAGTCATTTAGCATCTTTCCTTTTACAGTAGGAAGTGTAATTTGTTCGCGAGTTAATGTATAGTCTTTTACTTCATTATCTCGCAAAATGCTAAGTACAACTTGTGTGCCTGCTTCACCGCGAATTCGTTTTGACGCCTCTTCTATTGTAATACTGCTCACATCCACACCATCGATGGATACAATCATATCACCGGAGCGAATACCGGCTTTAGCTGCTGGCTGGTCTTCAATAGCCGTAGCTACTTCAAGACCTGTTTTGCCAGACCCTAAGACGATACCTACACCACTATATGTCCCACTGGTATGCTCTTTTAAGCTATCCATAGACTGCTGGTCTAAATATTGGCTATGAGGATCCCCTAGGGATTCTACCATACCATTTAATACGCCATTAAAAAGCGACTCTTTAGCAACAGGGTCCATGAAAAAATGTGAACTTACATAATAGGTGGCAAAGAAACGATAGGCAGCAGTTGGTGAGCCACCTAAATACCAAAATGCAAGCCACATACATATGAAGCCTGAAATAGTAAATTTAAGGGCAAATTGCACAACCTGTCTAAACTTAGACCAACTGGAGTTAGTATTTGAATCTCTCATTTTATAAATACCCTAATGGATTTACTGGATCACCATTAACACGAACTTCAAAGTGAACATGTGGACCCGTAGAATTACCGGTACTGCCAGCATAGGCGATAACAGAACCTTTAGAAACGGTTTGGCCTTCTGATACAGCTAAATCTGAATTGTGACCGTAAAGCGTAGATATACCATTGCCATGATCTACAACTACAGCATAGCCATACCCATCCATCCAACCAGAGTAAGCAACTACGCCACTATCGGCAGAATGTACTGGAGTGCCTTCATCAACACCTATATCAATACCGGAGTGTAAAATTTGGCGACCAAAGATTGGATGTGTACGCCAACCAAAGTCAGATGTAATAACGCCATTAACAGGCCAAGATAATTGCCCCGTACCTTGTACATAGCCTACATCACTATAGCCACCGCCACTACTTTGAGCGGCTGCCGCTGCCGCAGCGGCACGTTCAGCTTGACGCTGTTGTAACATAGCGCGGATTGCATTAGAAGACTCTTGTAAGCTTTGTTCTAATTGTTCTGCCGTCGCTTTATCACTTTGTGCTTTATTTAAAATAGCCGTTTGTTCATCTTTTTTCTTTTGAATAACAGCCTGAGCCTCTTTTGCTTTATTTTCAAGCTCTACTACTTTAGCTCGATCTTCTTCGAGAACAGCTTTGCGATTAGCAATTTCTTCTCGCTCCGTCTTGATGCTATTAATAAGCTTAATATCAGCATCAATAATACGTTTAAGCATTTCTACGCGATTGGCAAAATCACTAAAGTCCTTTGCCCCTACAATGACATCTAAATAACTTAAACGACCATTGATATAAATATCTCTTACACGCTTATTAAATACGCTTTCTCGTTTAGCAAGACGAGCTTGTGCTTCTTCCAAAAGTTTTTGATTTTTAGCAATTTCCTGTTCCACTGCTACGCGTTGATCTTGATAAGTTTTTAAATTATCAGTCGCTTGATCCAATTCAATTTGAATCTGATGCAATTGCTCAGACACATTAGTAATAGTTGCTTCAGCATTTGCTTTTTGCGCACTCGCATCATTCATTTGCTGTTGCACTGCATCTAATTGATTTGTTAAATCCTCATCTTCTGCACCCGTATAGGAAAAAGGAGTCGCAGCTAATACAGTAGTACTTAAAAGAACGGCCATTATGCGAAGTTTTAAATTATTCTTTGCCATAAACACCCTTCTCTTCTTATACTTTCATGTATTGTTTTAAGGAAATTGTAGAACCAATAGCGCCCACTAAAATACCAACACCAAATAAAATAGCTGTTAGGTCATAGAAAAATGGTACCATTGGAACTAATGGTAAAAAGGCTAAGGAATTTTCCACTTCTAATGTGATGAAATGGTAGAATTCCCAAACACAAGCAGCTGCAATGGCAGCGCCAATAAATCCTAATAACATGCCTTCAATTAAGAATGGCCAACGAATAAACCAGTTAGTGGCTCCCACATATTTCATAATGCCAATTTCTTTTCGTCTTGCAAATACAGTAAGGCGAATTGTATTGGAAATGATAAATAATGTAGCTCCTGCTAAGAACGCAATCAATGCAATACCGCCAATGCGAATGACTTGAGTGATTTTAAAAATCTGCTCAATCACATCTTGCCCATAGTGAGCGCTTTCCACTTCTGGGTAAGTAGTTACGAGTTTAGCCGCTTCTTTTACTTCCTCTGGATTTTCAAAGGTAATAACAAAGGAGGAAGGCAATGGATTGTTTCCATCTAAAGCAGCTACTAAGCCCTGCTGCTCCCCTAAGCGTTCTTTAAAGCGCTTCATGGCTTCATCTTTAGAGACAAACTCTAATTTTTTAACATTAGGCATATCTTTTAGCTTATTATGAACTGTATTGATTTGCGTTTGATTCAAACCATCTTTTAAATACACGCTAATTTCTACTTGGCTCTCTAAATTAGATGCCAAATTATTTAAGTTAACAACCCCACAAGTAAATACGCCTAAAATAAATAATGATAGGGCTACTGTAGAGATGGACGCTAAGGTCATAAGGCCATTGCGACTCATCGACTTTAACGCTTCTTTCACAAAGTAACGGAAGGTTCTAAGCTTCATTAAATTCGGCACCTCGCAATCTATCACTTATCACGCGACCTGCCTCTAATGCAATGACACGCTTATTTAAATACTTAACCATTTGCATATCATGAGTAACCATGACGATGGTCGTACCGGAATTATTAATGCGCTTAAAGAGCTCCACAATATCCTTACTTGTATTAGGGTCTAAGTTCCCTGTAGGTTCATCAGCAATTAATACTAATGGCTTATTAACTATGGCGCGTGCTATAGCTACACGCTGTTGTTCACCACCGCTTAAATCCTGAGGTAAATCATTCGCCTTGTGAGATAGGCCTACCAATTCTAATACATGATCTACCTTTTCTTTAATGCGTTTAGGTTTTTCTTCAATAACTTCTAAAGCAAAGGCAATATTTTCGAACACTGTCTTGCTTGGCAAAAGTCTAAAATCTTGGAAAACAATGCCCAAGCGACGGCGTAAATATGGAATTTTACGCTTTTTTAGACGCGTTACATTCATATCATTTACGATAACAGTTCCAGATTCTGGAACTACTTCGTGAGATAAAAGTTTGATAAAGGTGGATTTACCTGCACCACTAGGGCCACAAATAAGTACAAATTCACCCTTTTCAATATGTATAGTTACATCATCCAAAGCAATGGAACCATTGTCATACACTTTGTTGACGTGATTGAATTCTATCATGAATACTGTCCTTTACTATTTACGTTTTATAGCTGTTTGTGCTGCTTCTACAATATGTTCAGCTGTTAAACCATATTTAGCCATCAACTCTTTAGGTGTGCCGGATTCACCGAAGGTATCATTAGTACCTACGCGGATTACAGGCACTGGTTCATGCTCAGTTACTACTTCTGCTACAGCAGCACCAAGACCACCAATAATGTTGTGTTCTTCAGCTGTTACAATAGCACCTGTTTCAGTAGCTGCTTTTACAATAGCATCTACATCAATTGGTTTAATAGAAGCCATATTAATTACGCGGGCACTTACACCTTGTTCTTTTAATGCTTCTGCCGCTTCTACAGCAGGGCCAACTAAAGCGCCACAAGCAATGATAGTTACATCATTACCAGCTACAAGCTCAGTGGATTTGCCTGGTGTAAACGTGTAATTTTCTGGAGTTACATCAGCTACGCCAGCACGGCCAAGACGCACATAAACAGGACCTTCATACTCAGCAGCCCAAGCCACTACGGATTTAGTTTCTGCTTCGTCAGCTGGTACAACTACTGTAAGATTTGGAATGGCACGCATGCAAGCAAGATCTTCTAGGCTTTGATGAGTCGCCCCATCTTCACCTACTGTAATACCAGCATGAGTAGCACAAATTTTTACATTTAATTTTGCATAGCAAACAGCATTGCGCACTTGCTCAAAGGCACGACCAGTAGCAAACATGGAGAAAGAAGATACAAATGGAATTTTGCCTGCTGCCGCTAAACCGGCACCAACGCTAATTAAGTTTTGCTCTGCAATCCCTACATTGAAGAATCGTTCAGGAACTGCTTTTTTAAATGTATCTGTTTTAGTAGATTTAGATAAATCTGCATCTAATACTACAATATTTTTATTTTTTGCACCGATTTCAGCTAATGCTGCACCGTATGCTTCACGAGTTGCCTTACCCATCTTACACCTCCAAAAGTTCTGCTACAAATTTTTCACATTCTTCAGCACTTGGCGCCTTGCCATGCCAACCAGCTTGGCCTTCCATTTCTTTTACGCCCTTGCCTTTTACAGTGTGCATTACAACTACTGTAGGCTTATCAGTAGTTGATTTTGCTTCTTCAATGGCATTGTGTAATTCATCTAAGTCATGACCATTTACTTCAATTACATGCCAATTAAAAGCAGCAAATTTTTCACCAATTGGAAGTGGTGACATAACTTCAGTAATATCACCATCAATTTGTAAGCCATTATAATCTACAAATGCTGTTAAATTATTTAATTTATAGAAACCAGCAAACATAGCAGCTTCCCACACTTGACCTTCTTCCAATTCACCATCACCTAAAATGGAATATACGCGGAAGTCTTTTTCGTCAATTTTACCAGCTAATGCCATACCGCAAGCAGCACTAATGCCTTGGCCTAAAGAACCTGTTGACATATCAACACCTGGTGTATGTTTCATATCTGGATGACCTTGTAAAATATGATCAATTTTTCTCAAATGCTCTAATTCACTTTTATCAAAGAATCCTTTTTCTGCCAAAGTAGAATATAAAGCTGGTGCTGCATGACCTTTAGATAATACAAAGCGGTCACGATCAGCCCACTTAGGATTTGCAGGATCTACCTTCATCTCTACAAAATATAGTAAAGACATAATATCGGCAATAGACAAGGAGCCACCTGGATGGCCAGATTTAGCAGCTGTTACTGCTTTTAAAATACTAACACGAATCTCTGTCGCCTTCTTCTGAACCATTGTTTTCTGTTCAGCACTTAACTTTGTCATAAAGACCCTCCATTCCATTAGGAAAAAAGTACATTCTACTATCTATTTTTACTTAATAAGGATAACGCAATATGCGCATTTTTTAAAGATTCTTCGCGAAGCTCTGCTACGCGCTGTAATGATTTTTGTTGTAATTCAGTATCTTCTAACAAATCAGATGCTGCTTTATATACATCTTCACTGCGTAAGGTTTCTAAAGTGCCAACCGGCTCTTGACCAATCATGTGCAAGAAATTGGTAATCTTTGGATCATAGGAAATTCCAACCACTGGCTTTTCCATTAATGTAGCAAAGACTAATGCATGTAAGCGGACACCAATCAATAAATCCATACAACCTTCTAAAGCTAAGAGCTCCGTAGTAGTGTACATACTTTCTAAGATGACTGGTTCACTTTTCATGAGTGAAGCAATACGCTTAGCTTCTGCTGTATCAGCAGGGTGTTGCATTGGAATAAAAATAATTTGAGCATCTAATTCACTATGCAATCTATCTAATGCATAGGCTAGCTCCTGGCGATACGCTCTAAAGTCTTTCCAATTTCGAACAGATACACCAACACGATAGCGAACACCAGATAGTTGATAATCTTTTAATAAACGTCGACCAATCGTCGTGTCTACAGGATGCATGGCCAGCACTGCGTCGGCAGTTACTTCAATAGGAACTTTAGTTACTCCCATAGTTTCCAACTCTTGCTTAGATTTTTCATCACGCACAGTAATCATATTGACTTTATTGAGAACTTGACCTACAAGTTTGCGAGCTCGCTCACGTCGCAATGGACCAATTCCTTGGGCATAGAGCATAACGCGCTTCCCCAAAGTAGTAGCTAATGTAATGATGCTTAAATAATAATATAAACTTCGCTTGCTGGTCACATCTTGTAATAAACTACCGCCACCACTGATAAGTAGATCACAATGACCTATAGCATTTAAAATGCCAAACATATCAAAACGACCTACAGCTTTAACGCCGTGATATTGAGCAGTTTGTTTAGGATTACCAGAGATAACTGTTATATCTGCATCGGGAATAACTTCTAAAATAGCCTCTAAGATAGCGGCTAGCATAGCCTCATCCCCTGCATTTCCAAACCCATAATACCCTGAAATGACTAATTTAGTCATGAGACACCTCCCGTGACTGATTCCATCGAGTAATATAAGCAAGGAAACGGAAAACTAGAATAGCCACAACGCCTAAAATCAGACCAATCCATAGGCCATCGATACCGCGTGCAATACTCATAATAACAGGTGTACGTAAGTGACAGAAAGTTTCTACTAAAGAACCTATGCCAATTACACCGGCAATAGTAAATAAGAAATGCAATACCATTGGCCAACGTCGTAAGACCGCAAAGGATGCCAACATCAATGCTGGATGTCCAATTAAAAACTCTTTCTCTCGAGGTCTTGCATATAAAGTATTCTCTAAGAATCGACGCAAGGCAATTTCAAAGCTAGGTACAGGCACACCTGCAGTATGACCACTACGACCTACAAAGACCCAAGCTGCAGCACCTAAGAAACCAAAGATTAAAACCATATAGAGCTTTACGTCAACAGTTAAGAATTCTTTGATAAATTGCTTTGAATCTTCCAGAGTCGCTACAGTTCGGCCCTTCCACAATGGGAAGCGCTGTAAGTAAGCAATAGCAGTTAAAATGATAGGCGCTACAAAGACTAATTTAACACCTCTAAAGAGGGCAAATTCCATGAAGAAACGAGTATGACCTAGTAAGGCTGCAATCATAAAGCCACCAATTGATGCAAAAATCGCGGCCCCAACTAAATAGCCAGCAGCTTCTAAGGTTGCTCTCCAAGGAACCACCGGTGTGGAATGACTGCGCGCTACCCAACAATTCATAATCAGTGTGATGGCCACCACTGGCGCTGAAATAGCAGCGGCTAATGACCAAATCTGACTAATTAAGGTGCCATGAGTTATAGCGTATAATACAACCGAAATAAGTAGCAAAGTAAAATTAAATACAAGTTGTTTATTGCGGCTCATAGGCATTAATAAATGAACCATCCAAGTAAATAGTGCAATGGATCCACTCAAGGTAAGAATGGCTGCAATAGGACTTGGTTTATATGGTGGGTAAATGCTTGGGCGGCCAAATGTAAACCCTCTAGGTTCTAGCTTTTCCTTAACATCTTGCATATATTCAATGCTTGTTTCTAAGGCTGTTTTATTGCCCACCCCTTCTTCATATATAGGATACAAATTGTAGCGAATGTTGCGTTCTATATCACTAATATAAAACCATTGAGATACTTCTTCAGGGGATAGTTTTTTCAACGATTCTTTTTGTATTGTATATAGGCGGCCTACGCTATACTCATCGGCAATAGCTAATTCAGTTAAACCTACTTGTGGATCATATTGAAGTTGGTTAACTGCTTCAATGCCGACTACTGGAATGCGCATAGCTTTTAATCTAGCATCAACTAAGTCTAAATTGTTAGGATAACCGAGTACTTCCTTTCCCACAAATACCATGCCGGTTACATCAGGCACACCTTCAAGGCGGTCTAACACATGATTTACATTATCACGACTACCATTTTTAAAATTGGTTGGTCTAGCAATAACATGAAAGCCTAAATTACTTACTTCTAATGCTTGTAATCTAGAAATACTAAGCTTCATATCCATTAAGGCTTCATTAGGTTGCGACAAGGCAAGTACAGGACCTTGAGCGGACCAGACTTCTTTTACTTTTTCGTCACCTAAACGGGCAATTAAGTCTTCTTTTATTTCTTTGAAATACCCTTCCTTACCATACACAGGTGCTACATAAGTAATGCCTGCTGTAGGCTGTGCATTATATAAATGAAGCGGCGCTACTTCATCGCCTTTATATACTTTAATATCACCGCTATCACTTGCTTTGGCAAGAGTTCGATCATAAATCGCCATACCTGTAACGCCAGCCTCTTTAAGTGCCTTTAAAGCATCTTCAGTGCTGCGCTTTTCGAAGGAAGCAGCTCGTAACACAGCATCATAATCTACTATGTTTTCAATTTGCTGTTGTGCATGTTCGATCTGATAGCGTTGATGCACTAAGAAGAGACTCGCACATAATCCCACTACAATAAGAAAAATGAGGATGGGCGAAAATCTTCGTTTTATTTGTTGTATGTCTTTCACAATGGTACCTTTCTTACTTTGCTATTGGACTTACATAAAGATGTAGTTCACCATTTATAGTTTCAATACGATCCGCATGAACTGGGATTGGGAACGAAGTGAAGTCGTAAATAACAATTTGTTTCAAGACAGCAGATGTTAAACCACCTATACTTGAACCATTAATTTCAAAACGGTCTGGAGAGAATACTAAGGAATTATTTTTAATTTCCAATTTTCCTTTAATATTGGCCGTCCCTTTGATAAAGCCCATATCCACAGTGCCGATAACATTTATTCCATTGGAATTGATATCTACTTCTTTAATTTGCAAGCCTTTGATATTTTTTTCCATGAAAGTTTGTAAATCAGATTCTGTTACAGTGCCTTCAATTTCCCCCTTGCCAATTTCGCTAATCTCCATTTTATGGTCAACCAACAAGCTTATAGGGTTAAATTGCATGTCTTGTACATCTAAGTGAATATCAGAGAATGTTAAATGACCTAAGGTAACGCCTTCTAGCTCACCGCGTAAAGTGTCTACATCACCTAATAGAAGTTTTGCTGCTGGCGTAGACTCCACCACTAAAGTAGTGGCATCAGGATTTAACTTACTCTTAATCTCTGTTTCTAATTGACTCTTTACAAAGTTTGGCAATAGAAATTGTGCCACCACTAAGATGGCCACAACCAAAATGAGTAAAAATATAATAAACTTTTTCATAATATATGTATGGCTCCTAAATTTGACAATAACTATATTTTCAAATTAGCTTCTTTCTTTAAAAATCCTTCTATGAAGTTATCAAGATGTCCATCCATAACTGCTTGCACATTGCCAGTTTCAACACTTGTGCGATGATCTTTAACTAAATTATACGGATGGAACACATAAGAACGAATTTGACTGCCCCATTCAATGGCCTGGTAAGTACCACCAATTTGTTCTTTTAACTCTGCTCTTTTCTCTAATTCTAGTTCAAACAACTTAGCTCGCAAGAGTTTTAAAGCTTGCTCACGGTTTTGAATTTGTGAACGCTCACTTTGACACTGAACAACAATGCCCGTAGGAATATGAGTCATACGAATGGCTGAGTCAGTTTTATTGATATGCTGACCACCAGCACCGCTAGCTCGATATGTATCAACGCGAACATCCTTCATATCCAATTGAATATCCACAGTATCATCAATTTCAGGCATAACATCCACCGCTGCAAACGATGTATGGCGACGCGCATTAGCATCAAAAGGCGAAATGCGCACTAAGCGATGCACTCCTTTTTCAGATTTTAAATAGCCGAATGCATTTTCTCCTTTGATTAAGAAGGTGGCACTTTTTATGCCCGCTTCATCACCAGGCTGCTCATCCATCATAGTAATGGCATAACCATGTTGCTCAGCCCAACGTAAATACATGCGAATCAACATGCTAACCCAGTCCTGTGCTTCAGTACCACCGGCACCAGCATGGAAGGTTAGAATGGCATTATTTTTATCGTATTCGCCGCTGAGGAGTAAGAGCACTTCACGGCGCTCCACTTCTTCTTCAATATTCCCTACTAATTCTGCTATCTCTGGCTCTAAAGAAGCATCATCTTCTTCGATAGCCATATCAAGCATTAACTTAGCATCTTCTATTTCACCTACTAAGGCTTTATATCCGTCAACAGCATCCTTTAATTGAGTCGCTTCTTGAGAAATAGCTTTAGCAGAATCAGGATCATTCCAAAATTCAGGATCACTCATTTTAACATCTAATGTGAAGATTCTATCTTCTTTTTGAGCGATGTTAAAGTGAATCCCTCATTCCATATATACGCTCCTCCAAATTGTCAATAGGTCCTTTTAAATCCTCTAACAATAGGTTCACCTCTTTCATAAAAAACTTATGCCATAAATGCAGAAAATGGCCGTGCCGAAGCTACCCCCGGCAACGAACCATTCTGCGTTGGTCTAATCTACATTTTGCGGCTCCAACACATCATCATGATGGGTTTGCGCATTAGCCAGGTGGTCTACTGGTGTTTCTTCACTCGCAACGTCCTCGTTTAATTCAACGCGGATGCGGTATAAGTACATAACAGTATCTTCTTGAATGGCGTCAATCATAGCTTCGAACATATCATATGCTTCAAATTTATATTCAACCAATGGATTTTTCTGACCATATGCGCGAAGGCCAATACCTTCACGAAGCATGTCCATAGAGTCTAAATGCTCCATCCACTTGCTGTCTACAATTTTTAACATAACAGCTTTCTCTAAAGCTCTCATATTAGTCTCCCCAATAAGAGCTTCGCGTTTAGCGTATTCTTCATGCGCAATAGAAATTAGTTTCTCTTGTAATTCGCCACGGCCATACTCTTCCATTTCTGCAACAGTCAATGTGCCTGGCTCTAAGAAGAATAGTTCTAATTGTTTTAATAAACCTTCATAATCCCATTCTTCTGGATATAATTTTTCATCAGCATATTGGTTCATGGCATTTACAACAATAGTATCTACCATTTCCATGATAGTATCTTTTAATGAATCATTGCCAAGAATTTTGCGGCGTTGTTCATATAATACTTCACGTTGCTGGTTCATAACATCATCATATTCAAGGATGTATTTACGAATATTGAAGTTATGGTTTTCCACTTTTTTCTGAGCACGTTCAATTGACTTAGTAATTAAGGAATGTTCAATAGGTTCATCCTCTTCCATACCGAGTTTATCCATCATGCTAGAAATATTGTCAGCACCAAAGATACGCATCAAATCATCTTCAAGAGATAAGAAGAATTGACTCGATCCTGGGTCCCCTTGTCGACCAGAACGACCGCGCAATTGGTTATCAATACGACGGCTTTCATGTCGCTCTGTACCTAAAATGTGAAGGCCACCAAGCTCAGCTACACCTTCACCTAAGCTAATATCAGTACCACGGCCAGCCATGTTAGTAGCGATGGTAACCATGCCACGTTGACCAGCATTTTTAACAATTTCTGCTTCTTTTTCATGGTGTTTTGCATTCAATACATTATTAGGCACACCATTTTTAAGTAGCATATCACCTAGTTCTTCAGATTGAACAATGGAAGTCGTACCAACCAATACAGGTTGTCCTTTTTTATGGCGTTCCACTACATCTTTAACTACAGCTTTGTATTTTGCCTTTTTAGTTTTGAAAATTAAATCAGGCAAATCTTGGCGAAGTAAAGGTTTATTCGGTGGAATTTCATATACTTCAAGGCCATAAATATTATTGAATTCTTGTTCCTCTGTTTTCGCTGTACCAGTCATACCAGATAACTTATTGTACATACGGAAATAGTTCTGGAATGTAATTGATGCCAAAGTCTGGCTTTCTCGTTCTACTTGAAGGCCTTCCTTTGCCTCGATAGCTTGATGCAGACCTTCAGAATAACGACGGCCAAACATTAAACGGCCAGTGAATTCGTCAACAATAACAACCTTGCCATCTTTTACTACATAATCTTTATCGCGGTGCATCATTGCATAGGCGCGTAAAGAGGCAATTAATAAATGGTTAAGCTCTAAATTAGCTGAATCATATAAGTTTTCGATCTTAAGCATTTTTTCTACTTTAGCGATACCAGATTCAGTTGGTGCAATTGTTTTTTGTTTTTCATCAATTGTGTAATCTTCATCTTTTACCAATTGAGGAACAATGCGAGCTAATGTGTAATAGCTGTCTGTAGAGCGTTCGCCAGGGCCAGAAATGATAAGTGGCGTACGGGCTTCGTCGATTAAAATAGAGTCAACTTCGTCCACAATGGCATAATTAAGAGGACGTTGTACCATTTGATCTGCATGAACAACCATGTTGTCACGCAAATAGTCAAAGCCAAATTCATTATTAGTACCATAGGTAATATCAGCTGCATAAGCCATTTTGCGTTGATTATAGTCTAGATTTGCTACAATCAAACCTACGCTAAGGCCTAAAGCGCGATATAATTTCCCCATCCACTCGCTATCGCGGCTCGCTAAGTAATCATTGACAGTGACTACATGAACGCCTTTACCAGTTAGAGCATTTAAATATACTGGCAAAGTAGCTACTAAAGTCTTACCTTCACCAGTACGCATTTCCGCTATATTGCCTCGGTGTAATGTAATACCACCAATTAACTGTACATCAAAATGGCGCATACCAAGTACACGCTTAGATGCTTCACGAACTACAGCAAATGCTTCAGGTAAAATATCGTCCAAAGTTTCCCCTTTGGCTAAACGACTTTTAAACTCCTGTGTCTTTGCTGCTAAAGACGCATCACTGAGAGAGTTTAATGACGATTCAAGACTATTAATCTCCTCTACAATGGAGCGCATCTTTTTAATCTCGCGCGCACTATTATTACCAATCCAACGTTGTATAAAATCAAACAACAAAATCAACTCCTTAAGTTCGTATATTTCATATATACATATTCAATTTATTATATCACAAAGTCTATAAAAAACAAAAAAATATGCACATACTTACAAGCTTTTTACAATCAAAAAACGGCAGCCAATCGCCTTAAGCAATTTCGCTGCCGTTTTCTTTATATTTGCTGTTGATTTATTTACAACAAATTTTAATTATTATTTAGTTTCTGGCACATACCATAAACCATTATTATGAGTTTTGATGTACTCTTGGAACTCTGGAGAATTGTATGCATCTTTAAGATCTTTTGCCCATTGAGTATCTTTATTTTTATCCAATACTACAAGTTGTAATAAAAGATGTGGTAAAATGTCTTCTTTTACTAAAGCAGTAGCTGGGTCAATCTTCGCATTATATACAATAGATCCTGTAATTACGATAAATGCAAAGTCTGTGCGTACCGATGGTATTGTTAAAGATTTCATCTCTACAAAATTAATATTATGTGGATTTTCAACAATATCAGCTTTAGTTACTGTGGAAAGATCTTTATTCGGATCTAGTTTAATAAGACCAGCCTTTTGTAACAATGCATAGGCACGAGCTGTATTGGACGCATCATTAGGAACTGCAATAGTATCGCCATCAGCAATCTCACTTAAATTGTGTTTAGCCCCTGGATAAATACCAGCCGGTACAGTTGGGATTGGTGTTAACGCAACTAAATGACCACCTTGCTTATTGTTAAAGTTTTCCATATATGCAGTGTGCTGTTCCACATTGAAATCTACTTCCCCATCATTTAAGGCCACATCAGCTTGTATTAAATCTGACATATCACGAGCTGTAATTTTATAACCTTTCTTTTCTAGGATTGGTTTTACACCTTGCTCAAATAGTTCAGAATAAGGGCCTTGGGACTTACTAAATACTAATTCTTTTTTATCGGCGGAAGAAGAATCATTCCCACAGCCAGCTAGTAATACAGCACCTAAAGCAACAGTTAAGGCAACAGCGCCTAATTTCTTAAAACGTTTTAAATTCATAAGTCTCCTACTTTCTTTTCTCAATGAAATAAAATTAATGATTTCTCATCTTAACGGCAAAATGATTACCTACAGACTGTATAATCTGCACAAAGATGACTAAGATGACAACAGTAAATAACATGAGTGGGAAGTTTAATCGCTCATACCCATAGGTTAGAGCCAAGTCACCTACACCGCCAGCCCCGATGGCACCAGCCATAGCAGTTGCACCAATGAGGCCGATTGTACCGGTAGTGACAGATAATATGAGTGAAGCTTTTGCTTCTGGCAAAATAAAATTCCACACAATTTCAAAATGTGACGCCCCCATAGCTTGCGCGGCTTCAATAATCCCTTTATCTACATCGAGTAAGGAATTTTCAAAAAGACGCGTTAAATAGGGAGCAATAAAAATGACTAATGGCACTAAGGCCGCAGTAGTACCAATGCGTGTACCTACTAATAATTTTGTGAGCGGCAATATAAATACCATTAAGATAATAAAGGGCACGCTGCGTATAATATTTACAATTGTATCAAGCACTGCAAATACATAATCATTGCGCAAGATGCCATCTTTATTAGTGAGAACTAATATAACGGCCAAGATGAGGCCAATAAGGGAACCTATAATAAGTGAAACAAACACCATGTATAGGGTCTCTTGCGCTGCTAATAAAATCTGTTCATTAGGAACACCTAAATCAGGCATCATAGATTCACCACCTCCCATTCAAGACCACTGTCGGAAATATATCTTTTCACAGAATCAATCGCCTCTGCGGTCCCCACGACTTGTAAAATAAAAATTCCAAGTGCGGAGTCTTGTAGTTGATTAACTGAGGCAAAAATAATATTTGTCTCCACCGGGAAGGTGCTATTAATCTCATAGATTACATGCTTAGTAACAGCATCACCTAAAAAGCGTACTTTAATTAACTCATAGTGTCGCTCATCTTTTTGTAAATTGGCCACAATACTATCTGGAATTCGCTCTGGAATTACAGTCTGCACAAAACGCTTAGTCATTTCTTCTCTAGGATGACTAAATACATCTAACACAGATCCGGTCTCAACGACCTGACCATGTTCCATAACAGCCACGCGATTACAGATTTCTTTAATAACCTGAATTTCATGAGTTACTACCAAAACGGTAATGTTGAACTCCCTATTGATACGTTTTAAAAGCTCTAAGATGGCCTCCGTTGTTTCTGGATCTAGTGCGCTAGTGGCTTCATCACAAAGCAAAATTGATGGATTCGTAGCCAAGGCTCTAGCAATCCCAACGCGCTGCTTTTGCCCACCAGATAATTGGGTCGGATACGCATTAGCTTTGTCAGGTAAATTAACAAACTCCAATAATTCTTTGACGCGCTTATCAATAGTTTCTTGATCCACTTTATTCAATCGCAACGGAATGGCAATATTGTCATATACAGTTTTCGAATTAAGTAAATTAAACGATTGGAACACCATACCAATGCCCTTGCGGACCTGGCGCAGTTCATTATGACTTAATGCATTAATATTGACACCATCAATGAGCACTTCACCACTTGTAGGTGTTTCCAGTGCATTAACCATGCGCAATAAGGTGGACTTACCAGCACCACTAAATCCGATGATGCCAAATATATCGCCATCTTCAATTGTCAAATTTACATCTTGTAGTGCCTTTACTTTTTGCTTTTTAACAATAAATTCTTTGTTAATCTGCCTAAGTTCAATCATAGTTCACCTCCTATTTTTAGACAAAAAAAGGACCTCCCGCCCCTGTGACAGAGGCGGTGGCCCGCGGTTCCACTCTGTTTGCAGTATATTACTGCACTCATTTACCATAACGGCGGCAACCGTGAGACTCTACTAAAATTTCGAATCTCCCACTCCCAAAGGCATTCCCTACAATTCGCCTATAACAAGCTCTCAACCTAGACTTGTCTCTCTGTATAGTGTCCTAATAGGTACTTATTTTGATCCTCGTGTTTATTTCATATAGTCTTTGTTTTAAATAGAGAAACTGTTTAATAATTACAAACTCTTTATTTAATATATTGGTAATAAATTACTAATATAGAACAATATAATTCTGCTAATAAAATTAAAAGCTCTTTTTAAAACATACTAATATAATAGGTTTTAAAAATTAAATTGTCAAGCCATAATTAAAAATATGATTAAAAAATATAATTTATTATTACACAAATAGTAAAATCAAAGAAAAAAAGACGAGCCGATTATATAATAACCAGCTCGTCTTCACTATTAAATTTTAAACATGTTCCTTGGCGTTCCCACTAAGGGAAAGACCTTATAATTCAGGTTCAATTAAGCCATAGGATCCATTTTTACGACGATACACAACATTCATAATTTCTGTATCTGCATTGAAGAACATGAAGAAATCATGGCCTACTAAGTTCATCTGCATAATCGCTTCCTCTACGCTCATAGGGCGCACAGCAAAGCGTTTACGACGAACTACATCAATAGTTTCTTCTTGTACAGGTACTTCAGGTGCAAATGCATCAGGCTGGAAGCCCACTTCTTTCTTGAAACGTCTTGCTAGACGAGTTTTATATTTATGAATTTGCCGAACAATCTTATCCACAACTAAATCAATAGCTGCATACATATCCGCGTTAGAAGATACACCGCGGAGAACTATTCCTTCAACGAAGCAAGTTAATTCTACTACACGATTTTCTTTTTCCACAGAAAGTACTGCTTGGATGTCAAAAGGTGACCCAAAATAACGGGCTAGCTTTTCTACGCGTTTTTCTAAATACTCACGTAGGGCTTGTGTTACTTCTAAATTTTTACCTCTTACTGAAACTTTCATATGCAAACATCCTTTCTTTCAAGCTTTAAAAACAAAGCTTGTTGGTTATATTTACTAATTCTACATGTAAAGAATAAACTCCTTCTTTTTTAAGAAATTTTTTCAAAATTTTTATAAAAACAAAAAACGACCGGCCACAGCCGGTCGTTAGTTTAGTCAGTATTATACTTTACGAACGTTAGTCGCTTGAGGTCCACGTTCGCCATCTTTAATTTCAAATTCAACTTCTTGCCCTTCATTTAGGGATTTGAAGCCATCTTCTTCGATAGCTGTGTAATGTACGAATACATCATCACCGTTTTCGCGTTCAATAAAACCAAAACCTTTTTCTGCACTAAACCATTTAACTTTACCAAGCATAACAAAATCCTCCTAAAAAATCCTTGCTTAGAGTACTCAAATACTCTTTGCTTATGGTAGCATAGAGCGAATTAAAATACAAGGATAATTAAAGTCATATGCAATAATAGTATATTGTAAACTTTTTCTTACACCATTATGCAAAAATAAACATATTGTTAAAATTATAAAATATTTTAGAAAAATTACCTGACAAACAAGTATTTATAAGCATCTTTTTTTATTTTTGAATATTATAATGTAAATTCAAGGCTTTTCATAGTTTTATATTTATGAATATAGAATCAAGATTTCATCATTACTTTTAGGTATACCGTATTATAACAAAAAGGTTAACAATCTATCAAGATTGTTAACCTTTTATAACTTTAAAAATTTATAATTATAAATTTTTGCTAAAAGTAAATCGTATTATCAGTGATATCAAACTATTCTCATCAGAAACATCTAACTATGTAAGCAGTTTAATTACGCTACTGCCATTGATTATAAAATCTTAGACAAGAATAATTTCGTACGTTCATTTTGAGGATTATCAAAAACTTGTTCCGGTGTGCCATCTTCTAAGATTTCCCCACCATCAACAAAGAGTACACGGTCAGCCACTTCTTTAGCAAATTTCATTTCATGAGTTACCACAACCATTGTCATACCATCGCCAGCTAGACTTTTCATAACATCTAGTACTTCGCGAACCATTTCTGGATCAAGCGCTGATGTCGGCTCGTCAAAAAGCATTACTTTTGGTTTCATAGCTAAAGAACGAGCAATAGCTACACGCTGTTGTTGACCACCAGATAATTGTTCTGGAAAGGAAGTCGCTTTATCATCTAAGCCTACGCGTTTTAACAATTCATGAGCAATTACTTCGGCTTCTTTTTTGCTCATTTTACGAATTTTTTGAGGAGCTAAGGTAATATTATCTAACACGCTCATATGCGGAAATAGATTAAAACGTTGGAATACCATCCCCACTTCAGCGCGAACTTTATTAATATTTTTCTTATCGCTTAAGTCCATGCCATCTACAATAACTTTACCGCTAGTAGGCTCTTCTAAATAGTTCATGCAGCGAAGTACAGTACTTTTACCAGATCCGGAAGGCCCAATAATTACTACTACTTCACCAGCATTGACCGTTAAGTCGATACCTTTTAATACGTGAAGAGCACCAAAGCTTTTATGCACATCTATCATCTGAATCATTTAATTTTATATCTCCTTTCAAGGTAAGCAACCAATTGAGAAATACTCAAAGTCATTACTAAGTAAATTAAAGCAACGGCGGACCATATTTCAAAGGATCCATAGGTTCTTGCAATAATTAATTGACCACGGCGAGTTAATTCTTCAAAGCCGATTACAGATACTAAAGACGTATCTTTCATCATAGCGATAAACTCATTACCAAGAGGAGGAATGATAGCTTTAAAAGCTTGCGGCATAATGATATAACGCATAGTTTGTGCCCAAGTTAAGCCCAAGGAACGACCAGCTTCCATTTGCCCTTTATCAATAGATTGAATGCCAGCACGGAAGATTTCAGATACATACGCACCGGAGTTAATACTACAAGCTGTAACAGCAGCTATGTAAGGATTAATTGGTTGATGTAGCAATTTTGGCAAGGCAAAATAAATCATGAAGATTTGAACAAGCAATGGCGTGCCGCGGAATAATTCTACATAGCATTTTACTAATATGCGCACAATCTTAAAGCGAGATAAGCGCGCCAAAGAAGCAAACATACCAATAATAAAACCACAGCCCACGCTCATGGCTGTAATTTGAATTGTAATCCCTGCACCGGCTAGGAGCAAAGGAAAATTATCCCAAATTAAACTCCAATCAAACATCTTAAAATCCTTTCTTTACACAACTACTGAAATGCTCTAATACATTTAAAAGTGAATGCAATATTATACAATGAATTATATTGCCTGTAAAAACCTCTTAAAAGTAGCTAAAATACATATTATGTTAAAAACATTTACAACACATTATAGTTGTATCATTATACATTGTCAATAGTTATTTAATCATCTTTTTATACGCCTTAGCTAAACGCTGTACGGCTTCTACTATTTGGGCTTCTTTAACCCCTGAAAAATTTACACGTATATATGATTTATTATGCATTCCTACTAAAAATGGTGAACCTGGAATAACTAATACTTTTTCAGCTAAGGCTGCTTCAAAAAATTCCATATCATTAATTCCTTCTGGCAAAGCTAGCCACAAGAAAAAGCCACCTTCTGGACTTTGGAATGTAAATTCAGGCAATTGCGCTTTTAGTTCTTTAATCAAAGTATCCATACGACTTTTATACATCTTACACATAGACTGCACATGGCCTTTATAATCATATTCTGCCATATAGGTAGCGGCAATTACATGGTCTGGAATACTACTGTGAATATCGCTCTGTTCTTTAACTAAGCTGAGCATATCCACTACCGCTTTTTTCCCTGCTAGCCAACCTAAACGAAGACCAGGACTCAAAGTTTTTGACAAGCTTCCCATAAAAATGACTTGTCCCTTTGTATCATACGATGCTAACGCCTTATATGGTTCGTGCATATAGGACAATTCACCATAAGGATTATCTTCAAACACAACCACATTATATTGACTAATTAAATTCATAAATGCTGCTCGTCGCGCTTCTGACCAGCATAGGCCAGTTGGATTCTGAAAATCAGGAATTACGTAAATAGCCTTGATACTCGCATCAGATTGTAACGCCTCTTCCAGTTCTCCTAAGTCCATGCCAAATTCATCACAGCTGATACCAATGACATTAGCTCCTGAAAAGCGCAGCACATTCTGTGCATCTATAAAAGTAGGATCTTCTACGAGTACTGTATCACCTGGTTCTAAAAACAACTTTGTTACTAATTCTAAAGATTGCATAGAACCAGTAGTTACCTGTATAGCATCTACCTTATAATTTAAGCCATATTGCTCCATTAAATGACTCAATTGCTCTCTTAAGCCCACGTAGCCCAATACAGCACCATATTGTAAAATATCTTGCCCTTGTTCTTGCAATACTTTTTGAGCCACTTCACTCAATTCCATAGCAGGAAACGCTGTTTTATCAGGACAGCCTTCACCTAAGGAAATAATATCTTCACCTTTAACTTTTTCTTTTAAAGCCCCTATTACTGATCGCTCAATGGACTTGGCACGTTGTGCATATAAAGAGTCTAATGACATAATCTTCCTACCTTTACTTATTTAATATCGCCAAACCATTTCTGTTGAAGTTTGTCGTATTCACCATTTTCTTTTAATTTCTTAAGCGCTGCATTCATTTGATCAAGCAATTCTTTTTTATCCTTGCTTACACCAATACCTAAGAAATGCTCTTGTAAGCCTACTGGTACGATTTTAAGATTATTCATACCTAATTTTTTAATATAGTACTTAGCTACTGGTTCATCAAGCATAACAATTTGAACTTGGCCATTAGATAAATCCTCTAACATATTAGGAATGGCATCAAATTCTTTAACAGTAGTGCCAGGTTTTTCTTTAGATAGCATAGCCCCTGTTGTACCAATTTGAGCGGCTACAGTTTTACCAGCTATATCAGCTTCACTATTTACATTTGTTTCGTCGCCTCTCACAACCATAACTAAATCTACTTGATAGTATGGCTCTGTAAAGTCGATTTTAGCCTTTCTCGCATCAGTAATAACCATACCCGAAGCAATCGCATCAATTTGACCACTTTGTAAGGCTGGAATTAAAGCATCAAAGCCCATGCTAACAAATTTAGCTTCATATCCCATTTCCTTTGCGATAGCTTGACTTAAATCAACATCAAAGCCTTTATAAGAATCTCCTTCAGAAAACTCAAAAGGTGGGTAGGTTGTTTCTGCCGCAAAGGTAAGAACCTTTTTATCGCTGCTTGTATCGCTTCCACAGCCGGCGACTAAACCCATAATAACTAATGCAGAACTTACAATTGCTAAACTTTTTTTCCAATTCATCTTAAATTTCTCCTTTTAATTAACTAAGAAAACTAGTACTACTCGTCAGATAACCAATAGTACTAGTCTCTATTATATCCTTTTATCAGGTCCCTGCCCATTCAATTGGCATATCTGCAGGGGCATCTGTTTTAAACCATTTTTGGTAAATTGCATTTAATTCACCATTTTTCTTCATTTCTTCTAAAGCTTTGTTTACTTCACTTTGTAACTCTTTATTATCTTTTGCTACTGCAAAGCCAAAGTATTTCTTCGTATTTGGATATGAGATAACTTTAATATTTGCATCAGGATGTTTCGTTGCATAATATTGCGCTACTGGTAAATCCAATACGGATGCATCAACAGCACCATTACTTAATTCTAATAAAGCTTCACTGCTGTGGTCAAATTGCTTTAATGTAGCACCTTCAATTTTTGCTGCTAAATCAGCACCTGTTGTATCCATTTGAACGGAAATATTTTTTCCTTCTAAATCTTTTAAATCCTTAATTGGAGAATCTGCTTTTACTACAACGCCCATAGCTGATTCATAATATGGTTCAGAGAATAATACCTTTTCAGCTCTCGCTTTAGTAATCGTCATCCCTGAAGCAGCTAAATCAATATCTTTATTGCCTAAACTAGGAATTAAAGAATCAAAGGCTACATTTTTAAATTCTACTTCCGCATTCATATGTTTAGCCACGGCTTGGATTAATTCGATATCAAAACCAGCTAAGGATTTAGATTGATCATCAGTAAACTCAAATGGTATAAATGTAGGATTCGTACCTACATGAATAATTTTCTTACCATTTTGTGCAGTGGCTTGTTTATTATCATCGCCACAACCGGCCAATACAGCACCCATTGCTAATACAGCGAGACCTGCAAAAATAAATTTCTTAACTTTCTTGGAAATCATACAAACTCTTCCTCTCTTCTTGCTCAAAACTTACTGCTTTCATACTCCCCTTTGCTGTCAATCACTAAGTTCTATATGTATATAATTACTTTGCTTTATAAATAAGTCTAAGCATTTATGTGTGACTTACTGATTAACATGTTGTAATTATACATAATGATGTATATCTAGTCAATAGCATTTTGCATAAATTTTTATAATTTTATGTATAATAATTCCTAGCCACATTTAAACTCCCTATTTAATCGCATTTTATGCATAACTATGGACTAATATTTATGAGTATTTAGGTTTAAAACTTTCTCTGTATAGGCAAATAAAAAAAGGGCTGTAACTAAATAAGACTTATGTCTCATTTGGTTACAGCCCAAATACGGCTGACCTGGTCTTTGCCCCCACACTCGCCTGCTGGAAGGTTCGCTCCTAAGTCCTCTGACTCCCCACTACTACTTCTCTCGAATTTTTCGGCAGGTCTTACATCTAAGCCGCACCATGCTCATAATTACTTTGAATTACTTACGTGGATCGTTTTGCCTGCGACTGGCCTCGACTTTCAACCACAGACCCGTACCTAGTGATTATATGAAATGAAAATGACTTTGTCTATAGCAAAATGGTATTGTAACTTTTATTTTTTCCCTTGATACTTTTATACACTAAAGTATTTTACTTCATAGACTCCCATAGAGATGGTGTTCTCACTTTCCCTCTCAAAATCATTGCATTTTATTTATACATATATAGCAATTATAGGGTATACCCTTTTCTCGTATTATATTGTATAATAGCTATACTTGTAAGGTGAGAAAATAAATTAGGGAAGGATTTTTTATTATGTTTATGTTATCTTTAATGCAGCCATCAGGCTTATACGAATTAGAAAAGGACAGCTTAGAAGCCATCAGTGCTCAGCTCCTGCAAATGATTCGTATGAAAAGCTATGAATTGTATAAGCATTCGCTCAATGTGGCTAACTACTCTGTTAGTATAGCTGCCAAACTTGGCTTGCCAGCCAACGAAATAATACAAATTAAACATGGCGCATTATTGCATGACGTAGGATTAATTACATTATCCTCTGCTACATTAAAAAAAGCACCTTTCTTAACACGTCAGGAATTATCGCGTTATCGTTTACACCCAACAAACGGGGTGAACATGATTGAAAACTACTCCTGCTGCCAACCTATTATTCCCATGATTTTACACCATCATGAACGCTGGGATGGTACAGGTTTTCCAAAGCATTTAGTAGGTAGCAATATTCCTTTAGGGGCAAGAATCATCGGTATTGCCGATTACTACGATTCAGCCATTAATCCATCAACAGAATCTTGGTCTAAAAGCAAAAAAACGGCGAAACAAGAACTCTTTAGTGGATCAAATCTCCTATTTGACCCAGATATTGTAAAAGCCTTTATTGAAATTATCGGTTAAATTTCCCTTCCTATAAAATATAAGCTGTAAGAAATTGAGTCATTCTTAATTTCTTACAGCTATTTTTTATGCCTTTTACTGCATTATATTTTCTGCGTTATATTTTCTGCGTTATATTTTCTACTTTATTTTTACTATTTCTTTTTTGTACTTATTATCTCTTTTTAAACTTATTTTTAAGACTGTTCCTTATGCACTATGTCCCCCTGTTATGGCTAGACCATGAACACTGGCACAACCTCCCTCGTCTTTTAACACTTTAGCCGCCGCTTCTAAAGTAGCACCAGTAGTATAAATATCATCAACTAGTAACACCTTTTTATTTCTTAATATATTTTGCTTTTTTATTGATAATTTCAGAGAAAAGGCCTTTTCAATATTTGCCTGCCGTTCAACCCTACCAAGGGCATACATTTTCTTTGTACTATCCGCCTTTTGTAAGCAATCTAACCATTGCAGATTCATATCATTATCAATGCTTATGTTTCCCTGCGCTGTAGTCCAGGACTTAAAAATAATATCTACTTGATTGTATCCACGCTCTAGGATTTTCTTAGGACTTACAGGAATGGGAATGACATAATCATAGGTATTTGAAGTATATTGTCTATCCCCTTTTGCCAGGGCAATAGAAAACGATAATAAAAAAGGAGCCAGCCATTGGCTGCGCTCCGGTTTTTTATTAAATTTAATATCTCGAATTAACTCTTTAACACCATTATCATAGTCACTAAGTACATAGATTAGCTCTAGCGAGGAAGCTTTCGTTAATTTAATCTGCTTCATATGAAATTCGCTTTTAAAACAAGCCTCACACCATTCGCCTTCATGCCACACCGCTTGGCCACAATGAGGGCAATGTGGCGGATATAATAGAGATATAATACCTTTCTTTAATCCTTTTAAGAGCCAATCTAGTCGCCCAGATTGTACTGCGCTTCCCTCTACAAAGTCATGCCCTACAGTATTATGTAATACTTTATTTGACATATGCTTCATATACAACTACCTCCCTAATAGTCTATCTATGTTATAAGTTAAAGGTTAATTGTTTCAGCCTTAATCTTAGATGTTTATGTTTAATACTTAACACAAAATACTAAAATTACACTAATCCTTGTAAACGCTCTTTAAATAATGTATACCGCTCATCCCCAATTTGAGTATCTACAGCGCGCTTAATAGCACCCTTAGTACCAACTAGTATAACTTTATTCTTCGCCCTCGTTACTGCCGTATAGAGAAGATTTCGCTGTAACATATTAGCATAAGGCGGAATGAATGGAATAATCACCGTTCCATATTCACTCCCCTGACTTTTATGAACAGTAATCGCATAGGCCAACATAATAGAGTCCATATCTTCCAGTGGGACAGTCACTTCTTTATCTGTAAAGCGAATAAATACATAGTTTTTGCTGATGGCATAGACAACGCCGATCTCCCCATTAAAAACTTCTAAATCATAATTATTCTGCACTTGAATGACTTTATCGCCCACTCTAAAGGATTGCCCATTAGCCTTTACTTCGTCACTTCCTTTAACTGGATTCAAACGCTGCTGAATTACTTTGCTAATCGTATTACTTCCAGCAGGTCCACGGCGCATTGGCGAAATAATTTGTACTTCTAATTCATCGCTACTTTCCGCCAACTCGTCTTCATAAATACGAACAATTTGCCCCATCATATCATGAATCGTATTTACTGGCACAAAAGTAAACTCCCCTTTATCTAAAAGTAGTGGCATGTGCCCATCATTAATTTCATGGGCATTTTCAACAATGCGATTGCCTTCCTTCTGTCTAAATATAATATCTAAACGAGTATATGGAATAATTTCACTGTCAATTAAATCGCGCAAGATAAAACCAGCCCCAATAGGCGGTAATTGATCCACATCACCGACGATTATAAGATAGGAAAACTCTGGAATCGCTGCCATAAGTGAATAGTAGAGCTGAACATTTAGCATGGACGCTTCATCAACAATAATCACATCAGCTTCTAATAAATTATCTTCATTTTTACTAAAATCATATTCATGACTGCCCTCTACAGGCATTAATAGACGATGAATCGTCGTCGCTTCATAGCCTGTAGCTTCAGTTAAGCGTTTAGCAGCACGCCCGGTGGGAGCACATAAGGCAATTCGATTTTGCTCAGTCTGTTGAAAGGCTTCTACTAAAGCCTTTACTATAGTCGTTTTACCAGTTCCTGGACCACCAGTAATAAGTGATACTTTGTTTTCTAAGGCCATGGCAATCGCCTCTTTTTGCGCATCTCCTAATTTAATGTTTTGATTTGCTTCAAATCGCTTCAAAAAACCTTTTATATCAAAACTAAAAGCTGCACCTTCAGCCATAACTTGCTGTGTTAAATATGCTCCAGAAGCTTCTGCATTATAGAGTTCAGGTAAGTAAATATAAATAACACCTTCATATGAGGTGCTCACCAATTGACCATATTCTAATAAGTCTTCGATTTGTTTAGCAATTTCATCTGCAAAACCATCGAGTCGTTCATATACTTCTCGTATTAACTCATCTACCGGATAACAGCAATGGCCATTATCAGTGACTCCTTTTAATACAGCTAACAAGGCTGCCTCTAAGCGACGCTCATCATCTGGCGGTATATTAAGAGCTCCACGAAGTGTGTCTGCCATAGAAAAAGTAATTGTTGAATCTAAACCCATAAGACGAAATGGATTATCCTTTAGTACATCAATAGCTGACGCACCATATAAATTATATAATTTGCGGCTCCAGCGTGAACTTAAGCCTGCATTTTCTAAAAAGGCATTAATATCTACTAAAATGCCTTCGCCTCTGAGCGTATTATATAATTCTTCCTTTACACTTTTACGCAAACCTGGCACATCTAAAATTTCTACAGGATCCACTTCTTTTAGTAATTCAACTAACCCCATGCCAAAGTGTTCTACTACTTTTTCAATAGATTTTTCACCAAAGCCTCTAATTTGTAGATTAGCTAAATACTGACGGGCTCCAAAAATTGTGTCTGGTTTTAAACGCTCTAAATGATGGACCTCTAATTGAGGTCCATATTTTTTATGTTCTACATAGCGGCCCTTAACTTCCAGCTCATCTCCTTCTTTAGGAGCCTCCTGTTTCGCGGTGCATACGATGCGTTCTTCATTATAATCAATTAACAAGAACACGCAATAGGAGTCTGTTGTATTTTTATAGATGAGTCGCTGTACTGTACCACGAATTGTTTCCATTAGCGTACCACGTCAGGCATAGTTTGAATAATTTGCTCTACCACATCAGAAATAGTGCTCGCGTTCAAAATCTTAATATGACACACTTTTTCATACAATGGATAGCGCTCTTCATAGAGGCGGAAAATATATTCAATGCTCTCTTTTAATAATGGTCGAATTTCCATATCTAAATCATCTAAAATTTGTGTCACATCACGATGAATGAAAACTACATAACCAGCATCACGCATAAGTGCTACAGTCTTTTCTGATAATACAGTGCCCCCGCCAGTAGCAATAACAGATGGTCCGTGATTCGCTACGATGTCTTGAATCGCTTCATACTCATACTCACGGAATGCTTCTTCCCCATCATAGATGATAATGTTTTGAATAGATTTATTTGTTTTTTCTTGAATCACTGCATCTAAATCAAAGAAATCCATGCTTTCTGCTTGAGCCAATGCTTTGCCCACTGTAGTTTTACCAGCGCCAGGCATACCAATTAAGAAAATATGCTGTTGCATATGATTTTTTTGGTAATGTTTACTAATGTCCATAACATTTTCAATAAAGCTTAGGACATAAGAAGATAACTCTTTATTGCTCAAATGTTCAATTGCTTTTTTCTTTACAATTTCCTCACGCTGTGGCTCATAAATGCGACCATGTGCCGCTTCTTTAATCTTTGCAACTTCAAGAACAACATTTAAACGTTCTTCAAATGTTTCTATTAATGTTTTATCTAATGCATCAATGCGTTTACGAACTTCATTTAATTGAATATCTTTCATCTCTTGTGAATTCATAGTAACCTCACTGTTAATAAGTAATTACTTCTAATGGAATAACTCCGTAATAGGATTTGTCCCTCTACTATAATATCATATATAGGTCATAACATATAGACTTTAAGAATTATAAAACGATAGACCGCATGAGAGACTATACAACATGACTTGTATAATAAAGGAAAATATAAGCAGTAAAATTTTAAAAATAATTTGCAATAAAGAAGCGCTAAGTAATATAGACTCTCTCCATCACTTAGCGCTCCTTATTCCATATTAACTAACTACTTATATATTGGCAGTTACTCATCAATAGGTAATTACTACTTATATACTAGTAGCTACTTGTAAATTGGTAACTGCGTCTTTATTCACAACTAGTTGAATATTATTTTAGATTGGCTTTCAATACCTCAGCAATGCGTTTAATGCCATCACGGATTACTTCTTCATTATTGCAGGAATAATTTAGTCTCATAAAATTAGTATTTCCTTCTGTAGTAAAGAACGCTTCCCCAGGTACAAACGCAACATGTTTTTCAATACATTGTTTTAAAATATCACGTGATTTTAGATATTCTGGCAAAGTACACCAAATAAACAAACCACCTTCAGGACGAGTATACGTCACTTCTTTTGGGAAATACTCGTCAATAGCAGCTAACATAGCATCACGACGTGATTTATATAAATCTTTAATAGTTTGTACATGCGCATCAAAATCAAAATTATCGAGCCAAGTAGCACAAATACGCTGTGTAAATGGTGCTGTAGATAAGTCCATATTTTGTTTTAACAAATCACACTTTTCAATAAATAAAGGATTGGCTGCAATCCATCCGAGACGCATGCCAGGTGCAAACGTTTTAGAGAAAGTACCTAAACTACATACTAAACCTTTTTTGTCGAACGCATTAAGTGATGGCAAATATTCTCCTTCATAGCGAAGCTCGCCATATGGATTATCTTCAATAACAGGAATTTCAAACTCATCTACTAATTTCATGAGTTCTTCGCGACGTTCACGACTCCAAGTAACGCCAGTTGGATTTTGAAAGTCTGTTACGATATAAATTAATCGTACATCATGTGTTTCTAGTGCCTTGCGTAGTTCTGACATAATCATGCCCTGTCCATCACCAGGTACTTCAACATAATTAACTTGTGTTAAGTTAAATGCTGTAATAGCACCCAAATAGGAAGGCTTTTCTACTACAACAGTATCCCCTTTATTACAGAAGAGTCGACAAATTAAATCGAGTCCTTGCTGTGAGCCACAAGTAACTAAAATATTATCTTTCGTAAAATTAGTATTTACAATGCGATTCATACGCTTGGCAATACTCTCACGAAGAGGTTCATAGCCAATGGAAGGACCATACTGCAAAGCTTTCCCTGAATCACTTTGAAGCACGAGTTCAGTGGCCTTTCGAATTTCTTCTGCAGGAAAAGTCTCTTCCGCAGGAAGCCCCCCAGCAAATGAAATCATATTTGGCTGTGCAATTAATTTTAAAATATCCCCTGTATCAGAATGCTTGATTGCATTAACTGGATCTGAAAAACGAATAGCCATAATCATTACCTCCTAAAATTTGATACTTTACATCATACTATTAAGAATCTAGAATGTCAAATAAAAGAATACAATAGTATGTATGCAAAAGACAAAACAATAAAAATAAAGCCCTATAGGGCTAGATCTATATAAAATCTAATCCTATAGAGCTTTAATATAAATAGTATAATTCTCCCATTACTTATAATACTAAAGAAATCATACTCTATTTAATAGTTTCTAAAAAATCTCGTGCTTTTTGTTCATCAATTTTCATTTGCTCAATTAATGCCTCTAAGGAGTCAAAGCGTTCTTCCCCTCGTAAAAGAGCATAAAACTGAATCGTCGCTTCATATCCATATACATCGCGATCAAAATCAAATAAATGAACTTCAAATCGGTGGTACTGATTAGTAAATGTAGGATTATCACCTAAGTTACCCACTCCATCATACCAAGCACCATCAATAAATACACGATTTACATAGACACCATCAGGAGGTAGAACTAATTCATCAGGATATAAAAAGTTCAAAGTAGGAAAACCTAAAGTGCGACCTCGCTGATCGCCTTTTATCACAGTACCTGCAAAGGTAAATGGTCTACCTAATAAACTATTGGCAGCAGAAAAATCACCTTTACTGATGAGCTGACGAATTAATGTACTCGATACATGATCTGGTAAGGAATGACAATGAGCTAATTGCAATTCATGAACTAAAGCAGTTGAATAAGCGCTCTCCTTAACTAATGTTCTGAGTAGCTCAGGATTGCCTTTACCGCCAGCCCCAAAGGTGAAGTTCTGCCCCATGACTAGGCCGATAACCCGTCCATTAGCTGTTAAGTTTTGAACAAAATTCTCTGCCGTCATGGCAATTAATTCTTTGCACATAGGTAGCATTAGCACATAATCTACCTGTAGATTCTCAAATACTTCAGCCTTAATAGCTTGTTGTAATAAAGCTTTTGGCTCTTTTTGCGGGTTGATAATATGCAATGGATGCTTATCAAAGGTGACTACAATAGAATATGCATCGTGAGCTTTAGCCTCTTCTACTGCCTTGGCGATGACAGTCTGATGCCCTACATGAACACCATCAAAAGTGCCTAAGGCAAAAACAATATCCTTGTTAAGTCTATTTAATTCACTAAAAGAGGTTAAAATCTTCATACTATCATCCTATTAAAAAATATTCTTTGCTACTTTATAATATGTCTTCTTATTTTGAAGCACACCGAAAAATCCATTAGGCCCATAGGCTCTAAGAATTCCAGCGCCTAAAGCCTCATCTTTATTCATCTCATCTACTACAGCTAATCTTGTATCCATATGGCTTAAGATTGAACTGTCACTATTAGCCACCGCCGTATCTGTTTCATTATCTCCAGGGAGCTCATGAACAGTTAGTAATGAATCATGGTTTTTAACAGGCCAAGTTTGCCCCTGTTTAAGTGCTATTACACCGGCTTCTGGAAGAATGATGCCAGGCAAGTGTAATAAAGCTCTATCCACTGGCATAAGAACTGATTCACCGCGTGCTTCTAATTCTTCTACAGCAATGGATTCATTAATAGAAAAGGAGCCTACAGCGGTACGCGCTAATTGCGTCATAGTACCTGGAATGCCTAAGGCTAAACAAATGTCGCGAAGCAATGCCCGTATATACGTGCCTGCAGAGCAGCGCACTTGAACCGTAAAATAAGGAAATGCATAGGCTAAGACTTTGCACTCATAAATATGAATGAGCCGACTAGGTAAATCTACTGCTTGCCCAGCACGAGCTAATTCATAGGCTTTTTTGCCATTTATTTTAATAGCAGAATATATAGAGGGTTTTTGTTCCTGCGGTCCCTCAAATTGCTTGACTAGAGACTCCAAAGACTCCATAGAAGGCGGCGTAATATCATCTAATGAAACACTTTGCAAAACCTCACCAGTTACATCCTCTGTATCTGTACTATAGCCTAAACAACATTCTGCTACGTAGGTCTTTTCAAGACTATCTGTATATTCAATAATACGCGTAGCCTTTCCTATAAACATAGGAAGTACACCATACGCTAATGGATCTAAAGTGCCACTATGGCCAATGCGTCGCTCGCGCAATACACGGCGACAAATGCTAACTGCATCGTGGCTGGTAATACCTGGGGGCTTTAAAAATGAGAATACACCGTCCAAGATTTACCTCCTATTTAATGACTGCTAAGAGCTTAGTAAGGGCCTCTGTAATTGGAGCATTAATGGTACAACCGGAAGCGCGAATATGTCCACCGCCGCCAAAATGACTGGCTATTTCATTCACATCGCTTTGCTTAGAGCGAAGACTTACACGCGTAGTTTGCTCATCTACATATTTCAAAAATATGGAAATATCAACAGTATCTACATTGCGGATAATATCTACAAAACCATCTGTGTCATCACCCACACGGATCATTAACTCTTTGTCTAACGCGATAGAGGCTACCGTATTCTCTTTATGAAACGAAATGCTTGAAAACGCATCTTTCATCACTTCTAAACGCGCTTTAGTTGTCACTTCTAGGTGCTCACTCACTACATTAGGTTCAGCCCCTTGTGCTACACAAAGGCCTGCCATAGTTAAAGTGTGCTCTGTTGTATTACTAAAGCGGAAAAAACCACAATCAGATGCAATCGCTGCATATAAAGACGTAGCCATAGTCTTAGTAATAGGCCACTGCCATTCTTGGCAGCAAGACGCAATGATTTCACCAGTCGCTGCATAATTAGTCATTAAATATAGGCCATCTGCAAATTTACTATTAGAAATATGATGATCCACATTGTAAATCGGACCAGCATATACTGTTCCTACTTGACCAATGCGCTCTTTAGTACTAGCATCTAGGACTAAGAGCATATCAGCAGACCAATCGTCCATTTGAGCTACAGTTTTGATTTGATCAACATGGGCCATAAAGGAAAACTTCTGAGGCACCACATCATCAACTACCATGGTAACTTTTTTCCCTGCCTGAATTAAGGCTTCGTAAAAAGCGACCATGGAACCAATAGCATCTGCATCAGGATGGATATGCACAGTTAACAAAATAGACTGTGCTCCATCTAACGCCTGCTTTAATTCATCTCGATTAATTATCGCCATGGGACGAATCATCCTTTTCAGAGTCCACTTCTGTTTTACCAGTGAGGGCCTCATCTTTTTTAATATCATGCAATAAAGATTCAATATGCATGCTGTAATCTAAAGAGGTGTCAGCTTCAAAGGCAAGCTCTGGAGTATAGCGTAAACGCAATACCTTACCTAGCTCACTGCGAATATGACCAGTAGCATGGCGAAGTGCTTGTAAGGATTCTTTCTTAGCATCATTATTGCCAAATAAGCTTACATATATAGTCGCTTGACGCAAATCGCCAGTCACTTCTACATCAGTAACAGTAACGAAGCCAATGCGTGGATCTTTAAGACCACGCATTAACATGCTACTTACCTCTTGTTTTATAAACTCTTGTAATTTACGAACACGTACATCACTCATAGAGGCCTCCTAAAGTTTTGGTGCAATTTCTTCCATTGTAAAGGCTTCAATAATATCGCCTTCTTTAATGTCGCGGTAACGCTCAATAGAAATACCACATTCAAAGCCTGTTTTTACTTCTTTTACTTCGTCTTTAAAGCGACGTAAAGAATCAACAGTACCTTCATGTACTACTACACCATCGCGAATTAAACGCACATCAGATTTGCTAGTAATGCGACCTTCTTGTACATAGGAACCCGCTACGATAGCTTTTGGTGTGGAAATAACTTGGCGCACTTCAGCACGACCTAAGATAACTTCCTTGTACTCTGGTGTTAACATACCGCGCATCGCGTTTTCTACATCATTAATGGCATCGTAAATAACGCGATATGTACGTAAATCTACATTTTCTTTTTCGGCTGCTTTGCGAACGACTGCATCTGGACGCACGTTAAAGCCAATGATAATGGCATTTGATGCAGATGCTAACATTACGTCGGACTCATTAATAGCCCCTACTGCAGCATGAACAATAACAATGCGGACTTCAGGATTCTTAATCGCCTCTAAGGATTGGCGTAAGGCTTCAACAGAACCTTGTACATCACCTTTAATAATAATATTTAAGTCTTTTAACTCACCTTGCTGAATTTGATTGAAAATATCATCAAGTGTAACTTTATGACTTGCATTTTGTTCGCTCAAACGCGTTTTTTCAATACGTTTTTCTGCAATGCTGCGCGCTTCATTATCGTCAACAGCATCCATGATTTCCCCAGCTTGAGGTACATCAGATAAACCGAGTACTTCCACTGGCATAGATGGACGAGCTACTTTTACTTGCTCACCGCGTTCATTAGTCATGGCACGCACTTTACCATAAGCCGTACCAGCTAAGATGCTATCGCCCACATGAAGGCTCCCTTTTTGTACTAATACAGTACAAACTGGGCCGCGTCCTTTATCAAGTTTAGCCTCAATAACTACGCCTTGGGCTTTACGATTAGGATTAGCTTTTAACTCAAGTACTTCGGCTACAAGTAAAATGTTTTCTAATAAATCATCAATGCCTTGACGCTTTTTAGCGGATACAGGCACCATAATGATGTCGCCGCCCCACTCTTCTGGTAAAAGGCCATGTTCTGATAATTGTTGTTTTACATGATCAGGATTTGCACCTGGTTTATCCATCTTATTGATAGCTACAATAATTGGCACATTAGCAGATTTAGCATGGTTAATCGCTTCAATTGTTTGTGGCATAACACCATCATCAGCGGCTACAACAAGAACAGCAATATCTGTAGATTGAGCACCGCGCAAACGCATAGCAGTAAATGCTTCGTGACCAGGTGTATCTAAGAATGTTACTTTATTGCCTTTGTAACGCACCATGTACGCACCAATATGCTGTGTAATCCCGCCAGCCTCTGAAGCTGTTACATTGGTTTGACGGATTACATCAAGTAAAGATGTTTTACCATGGTCAACATGCCCCATAATAGTTACAACTGGTGGACGTGGTTTTAAAGTTTCTGGTGCATCAACGATTTCGTGGATTTCAGTAGGGTCTTCTTCTGGCTCCACTTCTGTTACAGTTACACCAAATTCTTCCGCTACAATAGTAGCTGTATCTACATCAACCTCTTGGTTAATAGTCGCCATAACGCCTAGAAGCATTAATTTTTTTATGATTTCACTTACTTCGCGACCCATTTTTTCAGCTAATTCTTTAACTGTCAATGGACCAGATAATTCGATTTCAGTAGCAATCATTGCTTCTGCTTTGCGTTTTTCTTCTTCCTTATGTTTAAGGTTTTGTTCATTACGTTGTTTTACTTTATTTTTGCTCTTAGCTAAGGATGTAGATAATAAGGACTGAGGGCGATTATTGTTTTTGTTTTTCTTGTCCTTTTTATTCTTGTTGCGACGGTCATTATTATCCGCCCCATCGCGATGATTGCGAGTGTCTTTAGGGCGATTATTCTTCTTATCATTGTGATTGTCACCACGATTATCGTTGCGGTTATCACTTTGACGCGTATTGTTTTTATCGCGACTCTCATTTTTTTGACGATTGTCGCCATGAGAATCATTGCGATTATTGTTTTTATTTTTGTCGCTATGTTTCGCATCACCAGATTTTACATGAGAGGGGCTCTGTTTCTGGTTGTCTTGATGCTGACGACGATTCCCTTGTCCGCTGCTTTGGTTAGCATGACTCTGTTGAGTTTGTTGACCTTTATGAGCAGAAGATTTCTGTTGTCCTTCATGCTTATTAGCGTCTTGACCGCCTTTTGCATTCTGACCCTTATAATTTTGATTTTGTGCCTTCGGCACTTGTGTTTTAGCCTTAGAAGTCTGCTTAGGTTCTTGATTTTGAGCTTTAGCTACTTCATTAGTAGGAGCTGTACCACGGCCAAATTGCTTGCGAACTAGTGCCTCACCATCTGCATCAATGCCACTAGCAGCAGTAGTTACGGCATACCCATTATTTTGTAAAAACTCAAGAATCTTTTTATTCTCTACATTTAATTCCTTACCTAAGTCTCGTATTCTTTTTTTGGACATCTACATTCCCCCTCGAATTAACAATCTATTTCCTTAAGCATTGCTTTAGTAAATCCTTCGTCATTTACTAAAATAATTGCTCTTTGTTCTTTTCCAATGGCTTGACCTAATTCAGCTTTAGTGCCAATTTCTCGCAGTGGCACTTCATTTGTTTGAGCCAGCCATCTATATTTTTCTGCATTATTTTTAGCACAGTCACTAGCTAATAAAGCTAATGGAATATGTTGTCGTTTAATAGCCTTCTCTGCTACAAAATCACCAGATAAGAGCTTGCCCGCTCGCTGTGCCATACCGAGCAGATTGAGTATTTTTTCTTTATTCATTATAGTTATTCATTACGCAATTGATTGCGCAAATCTTCATAAATTTCTTTTGACACTTGACGCTTTAAGGAACGCTCAAGTTTCTTCATTTCATAGGCTGTTTGAAAACATTCGGCCTTGGGCTCAATATAGGCACCACGACCAGCTGCTTTGCCACTGCGATCAATGGATATTACACCATCTGGGGCCGCCACAATTCGAAGCATCTCCTTTTTATTGCGCAGCTCGCCACAACCTACACAAATTCTCATAGGTGGAGATTTCTTCTTCATTATGCCTCACCATTACCTTCTTCATAACCATCAAAGGCCATTTCCTCTAATAAGTCTTGTGATGATTCAGCCTCTACATCTTGAAGTTGGCTTTCGCTCTTAATATCGATTTTCCAATTTGTAAGCTTAGCTGCTAAGCGTGCATTTTGACCGGCTTTGCCAATAGCTAATGACAATTGATAATCAGGTACTACAACGCGCGATGTTTTAGCTTCTTCATCCACTTCTACAGATAATACCTTCGCTGGGCTAAGAGAATTAGCAATATAAATAGCTGGATCTTCATCCCATTTTACAATATCGATTTTTTCATCATGTAGTTCATCTACAATGTTTTGAACACGTTGTCCTTTAGGACCTACACATGCGCCTACTGCATCGATAGTTTCATCGCGAGATACAACGGCAATTTTAGAGCGCATACCAGGCTCGCGCGCTACTGATTTCAATTCAATTACACCTTCGTGAATCTCTGGTACTTCTAACTCAAACAAGCGTTTTAATAGGCCTGGGTGAGTACGGCTTATCATAATTTGAGGGCCTTTAGTCGTCTTTTTAACTTCCACAATATAGCATTTGATGCGATCGCCAGCTTTATATGTTTCTGTTGGAATTTGTTCTGTTGGCGGCAATATAGCTTCTGTTTTGCCAAGATCTACAAATACATTACGACCTTCTACGCGCTGAACTTGTGCTGTAATAATATCGCCTTCACGACTAAAATACTCTTCATATACAATGCTTCGTTCTGCTTCTTTTAAGCGTTGAATAAGCATTTGTTTAGCTGTATGTGCTGCACTGCGACCGAAGTTTTTAGGTGTTACGTCTACTTCTACAATATCACCTACTTCATAGCGTAAATCACGTGCTTGCGCTTCATCTAAACTGATTTCATTCTCAGGATTTTCTACAGTTTCTACCACTGTTTTCTTTGCCTTTACTTTATATTCACCAGTTTCACGATTTAATTCCACATACGCTTCTTGATTCGAGCCAGGTTCCTTACGATAAGCTTGCAATAATGATGCTTCTAGGGATTCGAATACCACTTCAGGGGCCACACCCTTTTGTTTTGTTAACACCATAACTGCTTGTACTAATTCTTGACTCACTGATAACTCCTCCAATATCCTAGGTTTTCTTTTTTAACTATATACTAAAAATCAATATGCAAACGAATTTGCGCTATAGCAGGGCGTTCAATATCTTTTGCTTTTTCATCAATATAAATAGTAACTACTTCATCAGTTACATCGCCTAAATTGCCAGTGTATAATTTCTTTCCATCAATAGGCTTAAATAATTGTACATCAACCGCTTGACCGCGATAGCGAATAAAATCTTTTTCTTTCTTCAATACGCGATCAATGCCAGGGGATGAAACTTCTAGCAAATAATTTTCTTTAATTGGGTCTTTCGCATCTAAAAACTCGCTCAACTTTTCGCTGACCATTTGGCAATCATCTAAGTCAATTCCATTGGGCTTGTCTAAGTATACGCGTAAATACCAATCTCGTTCTCTCACATACTCTACATCTACTAATTCTAACTCAGTAGATTCAATAATCTTCTCTACTACGGACGATACCAATTCTTCTACGGCTTCTCGTTTCATTGCTTTCGCCTCCTTCAAACTGGGTAACACTTGTTAATTTTATATGGCTAGTATGTATATATTAGGCCAATTATAAACTAAAGAGTGAGCCAGAGCCCACTCTTCAAAAGGTAACGTATTCCAAATCTATTACATTATAGCATAAACATTCTAAGAATTCAAATAAAACGCCTTATTAAAGCCATGTTTACAAAAATTTACAATTCTCACGATTTACAAATTTTATAGTCGTGCTGTAATGCTCTCTAATTCACTATGTAAATGCTTTGCTACCATGTCTTCAAACTCTTGTACAGTACGGCCATCAAAGTGATGACTAATCTCTGGTACATTGTGGATTCGCAACTCTGCAAAAAACTCTTCGCGCAGTACATTGTAGAAAAAGAGCAATCCAGATGCGTCATCCATACGTCGATATTCACCAATGATAAAAGACCCATTAATCATAGAAATAGCATTGTGAGGCGTAATATCTAGCACAAAGTCATCAATCTTACTCGGCATTACTTTACTATAATCCCAATCAAGAATTTTAGTCTTTTTATATTCATAGGTAAATAATTCTGCTTGCGCAATCAATCGCTTTCGTAAAGCTTCTACTGCTCGCTCCTGTAGGCCCTGCAAGAAATCGTCCCAATTAGTGCGAATAAAACTGATATCTACAAAATAAAAAAGAGGCATAATAACATGTACTGTATAGTCATCAACTTCTTTATCATATAAGGCTTGCCACTTCCAACCTAGTTCATTTTCATAATGAAAAAATAAAAATGTATTGTCCACTTGTTTTGTATCAACAACTAATTTAAATGACTCAATCTGTTGAGGAAGCCAAGAAAAGTCATAGGTTCGTCCTGCACATTCAGTCAATATATCAACTTTTTCACCCAAGACCTTTACCTCCGTACACTCACATCACTATACAATTGTTCATAATGCTCTTTATTTTTCAATACTGTATTTACATACTCACGAGTTTCTGCAAAAGGAATCTCATCTATACGATTAAATTGATCATCCCAGCCATAAGTCTGCATCCACTCTTCTACATGACCGCGTCCTGCATTATAAGCAGCTAAGGCTAAAATTTCATTGCCTTTAAACTCTTTAAGTAAATAGGATAGATACCAAGTGCCCAATTTAATATTAGTTTCAGGTTCTCTAATATCAACATCAGTCATAGCAGGACGCCCCATTTGCTCCGCAATCCAATGGGCCGTGTCAGGCATCAATTGCATCAAGCCCATCGCCCCAGGAGCTGACTGCGCCGATTCATCAAATTTACTCTCCGCTAAGATAACTGCTGCCACTAGGGAAAATGGTACATTATTGGCCCGTGCTTGGGCATGGACTAATTCGCGATGTTCTAAAGGATATGCATACATACGCGCTAAATAAGGTTCACCAATAACAGCATAGTACATACCTAATATAACTGCTGCTAAGGCTAATAATGTGGACCCTCTCATGCCATCTCCTTTTTCAAACGAATTTCTAATTCTTGCCAAATATGTTGTAATTGTAATTCTAAACTTGGAATATCATCATTATTATGGATGATGATTTGACTGTAACGGCGCTTTTCTTCTGTAGGCATTTGACTATTCATGCGCGCCAAAGCTTCTTCTTCAGTCAAGCCATTTCGCACCATAAGACGATGTAATTGATGCTCCTTTGTACTCTCCACGAGCCACACTTCATCCATCAAAGTATGCCAACCAGTTTCAATTAAAAGGGGAATATCATAAATAATGATGGAATAACCTTCCGCTTCAAAGTTAGCTGCTAAATAATTGATGCGCTCTTTTATTAAATCATGTAAGAGGGCATTTAATAATTTTCGTTTATTCTCATCATTAAATATAATGGAGCCTAAGGCAGCGCGATTTAAGCTTTGATCAGCATTCACTACATCTGGACCAAAGGCTTCAACTACAGCCTTATAGCCAACTGTGCCTACTTCAACTACTTCACGCGCTACTTTATCCGCATCTATAACAGCATGGCCCTGTGATTGTAGCCATTGGCTTACAGTGCTCTTGCCTGCTGCAATGCCTCCAGTTAGACCAATTCTATACATAAAATACAATCTCCTATAATGTCCTATTTTTGACAGTATTTACAATATACCGTATGACGACCTCGCAAGGTCATGTCACTTAACGGGGCGCCACATTCCTTACAAGGCTGCCCACCGCGACCATATACGGACAAATAATTTTGATTATCGCCCTTTTCGCCTGCTCCATTTTTATAATCTCTAAAGCTGGTGCCACCATGGCTTAAGCTGCTCAATAGCACTTCTTTAATCGCTTCACAAAGAGCTTTACTCTCCTTTTTAGTTAAGGAATTGGCTCGACGAGTCGGTCGAATACGAGCTTTAAACAGCGCTTCATCAGCATATATATTGCCAATGCCGGCTACATATTTTTGATCCAATAAAAATGGTTTTATAGGAATCCCACTTCGTCGACTCACTTCATACATGTAAGCTGGTGTAAAATCTTCCCTTAATGGTTCCACTCCCATTGTAACATAAGATTTTAAATCAATGACCTCTTCATTAAGGAATAAGTACAAACCACCTAAGGTTCTTACATCTCCATAGGCCAATTCCGAACCGTCAGTAAAATGAAAGAGTATACGATCAAAGCGATTAACCACTGACGATTCATGATACACCAAACGCCCCGTCAATTTCAAGTGAATCACTAAGCGTAAATCTACTTCTTCAAAATGAAGGATTAAATATTTGCCACGACGCTTCAAACCGGCTACCACTAAACCTTTTAATGTACTATGAGCCATAGCCGGCGTACTATTGCGCCAAAGGCGAGGCAACAAAGTTTCAACAGAATCTATTGTTTTTCCTCTGATTTTACCATCTATATATTCTCTTATTATTTCCACTTCAGGTAGTTCTGGCATAGTCAAACCTTCTTTTCATAATTAATATGCATACAGTGCCGTAAGACCAAAATCAAAGAGGCACAAGGCAAGCGTTTATCCTCAAGATACGGGCTCCTCCTCAGTGCCTCTTCATAACGCAGTATAAGAGTATACTAGGTCCAACTAAATTATTTTACTTCTGCCCAGTTAGCCGCACTGTGCACATCCACAATAAGTGGTACTTTTAATTCTACCACGCTATCCATAATAGAGGTTAGTAACTCTTCTACTATTTTCTCTTCATCGGCAACAGCTTCAATAACTAATTCGTCATGAACTTGAAGTAATAAACGAGAGGTTAATTTCTGCTCTTCCATAGCAGCTGCTACTTGGTTCATAGCTAATTTAATAATATCTGCTGCCGTACCTTGAATTGGCGTATTCATAGCCGTACGTTCAGCAAAAGAACGGCGATTGAAATTACGGCTATTAATATCTGGTAAAGCTCTCACACGACCAAACATCGTGCGCACTGCACCTGTTTCATGAGCTTGAGCTACCATAGCATCCATATAGTCCTTAACTTTAGGATAACGGCTAAAATATAGTTCAATATAATCTTTTGCTTCGTTACGGGTAATACCTAAATCACGAGACAAACCAAAGTCACTAATACCATAAATAATGCCAAAGTTAACCGCTTTCGCATGAGAACGCTCTAATGGAGTTACATTTTCTACCGCTTTGCCCAATACTTCAGCCGCAGTAAAGCGATGAATATCTTCGCCGTCTAAAAAGGCTTTAATTAACGCAGGATCTTCTGATAAATGAGCTAATATGCGAAGTTCAATTTGTGAGTAGTCCGCACTTACCAAATTATCATACCCTTCTCCAGGAAGGAATAAGGCTCTAATCTCTCGCCCTTTCTCAGAACGCACAGGGATATTCTGTAAATTAGGATCAGAGCTACTTAAGCGGCCCGTAGCTGTTACCATTTGATTAAATGTACTATGAATGCGCTTCGTCTCACTATTGACTAAAGGCTTCAAACCATCTAAATAGGTGGAAATCAATTTAACAACAGTTCGATAGGCTAAAATCTTTTCAATAATTGGATGGCTGTCCTTTAATAAATCAAGCACTTCGGCATTAGTAGAATAGCCAGTTTTCGTCTTCTTAATAACTGGCAATCCCAATTTATCAAATAATATAACGCCTAATTGCTTAGGTGAGTTAATATTAAATTCCTCTCCGGCTAATTCGAAAATAGCATCACTTAGCTCTTTTGCCTCTACATCGAAGCGCGCTTTAGTTTCATCTAAAGCTTTTAAGTCAATGTAAATCCCATTTTTTTCCATTAGGAGCAAGGTTCTAATTAAAGGTAACTCAATCGTCTTATATAAATCGCTTACACCATTGTCTGTTAAAGATTGTTCCGCTACTGGTGCCATCTTCACATAAGCTAACGCTGTACTAGCAAACTCTTGTGCATTGCCCGATGTAGGCACAGTGCCACCATTAAAGCGCTCTAATAGGTAGGTCACGCCATAATTAGTTCGTGTTGGGTCACAGAGATAGGCCATTAAAGTTAAATCCCAAACACGTGGCATACCTTCTTTGTCAAACAAATCAAGTTTACCAGGCTTTTCAGTGCCTAATACTTCTAATAGCAACTTAATGTCATTTGAAACGATGGACTTAGCTCCATTCACTACCATTTGTAGTATATCTCGCATAGTCTCAACAGTAAGTGCACCATTTTTGCCAGTCTTTTGGCTAGAGCCTTTAGTTCTTACATTGTCTTCATCAGTATCTGATTCAGCAAATAAACTTGTTTCGCCAGCATTAGAAGCATTCTTCTTAGGCTCTGGTTTTACTTGAGAAAAGTCATCAATCTCAATATCTTCAGTGCTAGCCTCTAAAAAATGACTACTAGCGCCCAAATGATAGATCGTCGTGCCATCACTCATATACACATCCTGTACAGTTCTAAAAGGATGTGTTCCTGATGGAATAATGTGAATACCTACTAATTTATCTGCAAAATCAATATCCTCTGCACTTTGTACATCAACGATATCTAAATCTGATTCAGCTGGATCATTGGCAAAGTCAGCAAAGGCAGATTCACCAGCTTCACTAGCAGTTATCCCCATGGCCTTCATTATGCGCGGTGTGACTGTATGAAAACCAAGTTTATCAAATAAAGGCACAATTTCACTTTCATGAGCCTGCGTTACAAAATCTTCTAACGCATATGGTAATTCCATGTCAGTCTTAATCGTTGCCAAAGTGCGTGATAAATAAGCTAATTCCTTATTATCAGCTAATTTTTCTTTTAGCTTGCCCTTTATCTCATCAATATGCTCATACACACCTTCCAAGGTATCATATTGTCCCAATAATTTTAGGGCGGTTTTTTCACCCACACCAGGAACACCTGGAATATTATCTGAACTATCGCCCATAAGTGCCTTCATATCAATCACTTTTTCAGGTCCATAGCCATACTCTTGTTCCATATTTTGAGGCGTTACCTCTAGCATATCGGAAATGCCCTTTTTAGTTATATACACAGTACTATATGTATCCACTAATTGAAGACTATCGCGGTCCCCAGTAATAATATACACAGCCGTATCTTTATTACCCAATGATTTGCTCAAGGAACCAATAATATCGTCCCCTTCATAACCTTCTTCTTCAATTACACTGATTCCTAATGCTTCTAGCACTTCGCGAATGAGACCAAACTGAGGACGTAAATCATCAGGTGCATTAGGACGATTTCCTTTATAATCAGAATATAATTCTGTACGGAAGGTTTCCTTCCCCTTGTCAAAGGCTACTGCCACATAGTCTGGGTTGAGTTGATCATATAATTTAACTAACATAGTTAAAAAGCCATATACTGCATTGGTTGGTACGCCTAAGGCATTGCTTAATGGGGGAAGGGCAAAGAATGCACGATAGAGCAAACTACTTCCATCTATAATCATCAGTTTTTTCATTTCACACCTCATTATGGATACTGTATTATTGTTTAAAACAATGAATCTATTCTTAACCTCTTTATTATAACATAAAAAGTATTGTAGTAAGGTATTGCACAACAATACTCTCTATGCTATAATTATTCAGGTATATTATTGTAATCATAAGGAGGTGACTCAATTGCCAAATATTAAATCCAGTATTAGAAGCGTAAAAACAGACGCTGAACGTCGTGCGAAAAATTTTGCTGTGAAATCTCAGATTCGTACAGCTACCCGCAAAACGGTTGAAGCTGTTGAAGCAGGCGCAGTAGAAGATGCTAAACAAGCACTTGTTCAAGCTACTAGCGTAATTGATAAAGCGGCCTCCAAAGGCATTCTTCATAAAAACACAGCAGCTCGCAAAAAATCTAACTTGGCTGCTAAAGTTAATGCTTTATAATTTTATAGGCACCAAAAAGCGTTGTAATTTAATTACGGCGCTTTTTTTATTTATATAAATAAAACCAGCCCTTTGTAGACTAAAAGAATTAGCAAGTAAAACTTCTTATCGTCTCTAAATGCTCTTACTGTAGTGCATTTTTTTGTCTCAAAAAGAAAAGCGGCGCAGGCTTAAACCCTGCACCGCTTTTTTATATTTTATTCAACAAGTAGCATGAGCGATATAACTACAAAACCACCACTTTTGTATTTTGTTACTAAGTATTATGAGGAGCATAAAGACAAAGTCTACAGCTCTTTTTTACTTTCTAGTGTTATTTGCCACTCTTTAAGTCGCCATGCATAATACAGCGGAATAGATTTAATGCCACACCTAGGGGTTGACCTGCATCCATGGCCGCTGTTGCTTGCCCTATGGCACGTCGAAATGTGGCATGAACTTCTTCATTACCAGTTTCAGTAATGGCAGCCACATCTAAATCCACGACATATTGATATAAAGCTGATGCCTCTTCTCTACTCATGCCTTGCTCTAAGGCTACTTCTACTTGCGTTTTTGCCCAATTATATTTTGCTTTACTAGCTTCATCATTAGGCATTTTAAATTGTTTTAATATTTCGTTCATATTTCACCTCATATTGGAATAAAATTTTTAACTAGGAACTAATCCTTTAAGGCTCTTCAGTAGCAATTCTATCATTAGGCTCTGTAACATTTAATTTAAAATCTCTAAAAAACTCGCCCCATACTCACCTGTGAGATCAAAATTATCTAATATAGTTTGCCCCACATCAGAAAATGTACTTCTATCGCCGAGCGGTATGGCTGTATGTAAACCTTTCCAATAACCTAATAAAGGCACTAGCTCACGCGTATGGTCTGTACCCTGCCAAGTGGGATCATTGCCATGGTCAGCAGTGATTAATAGTAAGTCATCAACTTGTAATAGTTCTAAGAAGCCTCCAAGCTGATAATCAAAGTCTTCTAAAGCGCGCTTGTAGCCAAGAGGATCGCGGCGATGTCCATAAAGACTGTCAAATTCTACTAAATTAATCATCATGAGACCTTCTTTGAAGGTACCGCCTAATAATCTAGCAGCTTCGTTCATGCCATGCGAATTAGATTTCGTAGGATAGGACTCACTAATGCCTACCTTAGCATAAATATCGCCAATTTTACCTACGCCAATGGTTTGTAATCCTTTAGCTTGCAAGAGCTCAAAATATAGAGTTTTTTCTGGCATACGGGAATAATCATGGCGATTGGCAGTCCGCTTAAAATTCCCTAATTCCCCTACAAAAGGGCGAGCAATAATACGACCTACATAATAATCGCCAATGCACACTTTATGGCGTGTAATCTCACATATCTTATATAATTCTTCAATTGGGATAATATCTTCGTGCGCTGCGATTTGGAATACTGAATCGGCTGAAGTATAAACAATGGGCTTGCCAGTCTTTAAATGCTCTTTGCCTAGGCGCTCAATAATCTCCGTACCTGAGGCGACTTCATTACCCAAATATTCATATCCAGTTTCTTCTGTAAATCGATCCATCAACTCTTTAGGAAAGCCTTCATAGAAGGTTGGAAACGGTACATCTACAGGATGACCTAAGAGCTCCCAATGACCACTTGTAGTGTCTTTACCGCGACTTATTTCATGTAAACGTCCATATACACCACAGACAGGATCCTCATGAGGATATTCTTTTATATTCGCAATTTTACTAAGCCCTAGTCGCTTCAAATTAGGACAGCGAATCTCACCACAAGTTGCTTCAATATGGCCCACTGTATCGGCACCAGCATCACCAAAGGCAGCTGCATCAGGTGCCGCTCCAATACCCACACTATCCATTACTAACAATATAATTCGTTTAAACATATGACGTCACAGTCCTTTCGTCATAATACAATCAAATAAAAGTGCAGTTCCTGGTGCCATTTAATAAAAAGACACATTAAATATAGCCAAAATCCTATAAGTTTACATATATAAATTCATATGTAAACTTATAGTCAACTTATACATAAACTTATATGTAAGTTTATAGGAAAATTCAAAGATAATTCGTACAAAATATTATTTTAAATAAGGCATAGCCAATGTAATAGCGGCCAACGTCTTGCTATCTTTAATACTTTCTTCCTTAATGGCAGCGAGTAATTCCTCTAAGGTAAAATACTCTAACTCAACATACTCATCAACGTCCCAATGAGTAGCCCCTTTTTCTAAATCACGGGCTAAAAATATATGAATAATTTCATTGCAAAAGCCTGGGCTTGTAGCCACCGCCCCAAGAGAGATCCACTCTTTGGCCGTATAGCCAGTTTCTTCCTCCAGCTCTCGTTTAGCACAAGTTAATGGATCTTCGCCAGCATCTAATTTACCAGCTGGAATCTCTAATAAACCTGATTTTAGGGCATAGCGATATTGGCGCTCCATAACCAAACGTCCTTCGTTGTCGATTACAATAATAGCACTGGCCCCTGGATGATGCACCACTTCACGCCATGCTTCACGACCATTTACTAACGCCGTATCATAGGTTACTTTAATCAATTTACCGTCAAATTTCATCTCTGATGACTTCGTAATCTCTTCATGGAAACTCATATGCTACCTCCTATATGTATACAAAAAAGCCCCTAGCACAAAATCTAGGGGCCTATGTCTTTACTTACCAGTACTGCCAAAGCCACCTACACGAATGCCGGTTGCGTCATCATTATTGGCAACTAAGTATTTTGAGAATATGCCTTGTGCCACGCGCTCGCCTCGTTCAATTTGAACAGTGTCCTGTCCAAAATTATATAAGGCAATCAAAATATGGCCTTCATTCTCTTCATTATTGTAATAATCGCTATCAATGATACCAGTGCTATTGGACAACATCAAATGACGTTTAATAGCCATGCTTGAGCGAATATGAATAGCCAAGTATTCATCAAAGTTCATGAATGCTTTTAAACCAGTTGGAACAAGTTTCATTTCACCTGGTTCGATAGTAACAGCTTCTGCACATTCAATATCATAGCCAGCACTTTCCGTTGTTTTTCTTCTTGGTAATGCTATATCCTTATCTTCAAACGCAGATACAACCTCAAATCCACGAATATCCATCTAACGACTCCTCTTTCAAAAGCAGATTTCTTAATGTGGCGCAATCAAAGGACTGCACCATTAACTTAAGTATACATGGTCTATATTATTTTAAGCAATCCTTGCGAGACAAATTGATTCGACCTTGTTTGTCGATTTCAATAACTTTAACCATAATTTCATCGCCTACATTGACTACATCTTCTACATTTTCAACGCGTTCTTTTGCAAGCTTGGAAATATGAACTAAACCTTCTTTGCCAGGAAGTACTTCAACAAAAGCACCAAAGTTCATCAAACGAGTCACTTTACCTAAGTATACTTCGCCTACTTCTACTTCTTTAGTTAAATTTGTAATAATTTCAATGGCGCGGTTCGCAGATGCCTCTTCAACAGCGGCAATAGATACTGTGCCATCATCTTCAATATCAATTTTCGCACCAGTCTCTTCAATAATGCCACGAATGACTTTACCGCCTTGACCGATAACATCTCGAATTTTATCTGGGTCAATCTTAATTGTAATAATGCGTGGTGCCCAAGGTGACATATGGCCACGAGGTGCATCAATAACTTCAAGCATTTTACCCATAATATGCATACGACCTTTATGAGCTTGTGCCAAAGCCTCTTCTAAAATAGCGCGGGATAAGCCAGAGATTTTAATATCCATCTGAATCGCTGTTACACCCTTAGCTGTACCAGCTACTTTAAAGTCCATATCCCCAAGAGCATCTTCCATACCTTGAATATCAGTTAAGATAGTATAATGATCCCCTTGCGTTACAAGCCCCATCGCAATACCAGCTACAGGAGCTTTAATTGGCACACCTGCATCCATCAAGGACAAGGTGCTACCACATACGCTGGCCATAGAGCTAGAACCATTAGATTCTAATACTTCAGACACTAGACGCATAGCGTAAGGGAACTCAGCTTCAGTAGGAAGCACAGCTAATAAAGCGCGTTCTGCTAAAGCACCATGACCAATTTCACGACGTCCTGGACCACGGGAGGAGCGAGTTTCCCCTACAGAATAGGATGGGAAATTGTAGTGATGAATATAGCGTTTTTCTGTTTCAATACCAATACCATCAATGGTTTGTTTTTCAGATAATGGCGCTAAGGTACAGATATTTAATACCTGTGTTTGACCACGAGTAAATAAGCCAGAACCATGTGTACGAGGCAACATGCCAACGCGCACAGAGATTGGACGCACTTCATCAAGTTGACGACCATCTGGACGAATTTTTTCTACAGTGATCATATGACGTACGATTTCTTTTACCATTTTTTCTAAAGTGAGTTTTACATCACCTAAGTTTTCAGGGTAAATTTCTTCGAAATGAGCCAATACATCTTCAAATACTTCAGCTTGTTGCGCATCACGTTGTTGTTTATCAGCGCAGCGAACAGCTTTATCTAAAGCATCATGAGCATACGCATGTACAGCGTCAGACACTTCTTGGTCAATTTCATGCACTGGGAATTCACGTTTTGCTAGGCCAGCTTTAGCTACCATATCTTCTTGGAACGCTACAATAGTTTTAATTTCATCATGGGCGCGCATAATTGCTTCTAGCAATACATCTTCGGATACTTCTTGAGCGCCACCTTCAACCATTAAAATAGCATCTTTAGTACCAGCTACTACAACATTTAAGTCTGTTTCTTCTAATTGAGCTACAGTTGGATTGATAACGAATTCACCATTAACGCGGCCAATGCGAACACCAGCAATAGGACCAGCCCATGGAATATCAGATAAAGCAAGCGCTGCAGACGCACCAATCATGCCACAAATTTCAGGTGCATTATCTTGATCTACAGATAATACAGTAGCTACTACATGCACTTCATTGCGGCAGCCCTTATCAAATAATGGGCGAATCGGACGGTCAATTAAACGGCTATGAAGAATAGCAGATTCTGGTGGCTTTGCTTCACGTTTAATAAAGCCCCCTGGAATGCGACCTACGGAGTACATTTTTTCTTCGTAGTCTACAGTCAATGGGAAGAAGTCAATATCCTTGGCTTCCTTAGATGCTGTAGCGGTTACAAGCACCACTGTATCACCATAACGAACTAAGGCAGAGCCACTCGCTTGTTTCGCTAGCTCTCCCGTTTCAATTGTCAATGTACGACCCGCTAGGTCCATTTGGAATTGTTCCATTCCGATTCCTCCTCTGAATCAATCTGTCTTTAAATTTTTCACATCTCTCTTATTTTAATAGATTCACCTAGAAATTGAAAGTCTTTTTCTAGGAAAAACCTATATTTTTCTAATTGAGACTCTATTCTACTTATAATATTCATTTCCCATATAAGAAAAAAGCGGCCGAAGCCGCTTTTTAAGTTACGTGTTAAATTATTTACGTAAGTTTAATTTTTCAAGAATTGCACGGTAACGTTCAATATCTTTACGACGTAAGTAGTCAAGCATGTTACGACGTTGACCTACTAATTTTAAAAGACCACGACGGGAATGATGATCCTTTTTATGTTCTTTTAAATGCTCAGTTAAGTAAACGATACGATTAGTTAAAATCGCGATTTGAACTTCTGGAGATCCAGTGTCTCCTTCATGAGTAGCAAATTCTTTAATGATTGCTAATTTAGCTTCTGTTGTTAACATGTGTATGTCCTCCTAAAAATAAAATACTCGCTAAGCCAAAGTAAACGTTGGAGACTCGTATACTTCGCCTGCGTCCTGTGCGTTAAGCACCTTTAAAAGTATACTATACTTCACACTGCTTGTAAAGGCCTATTCTAGCTTAATTAACCCAATGCCATACGGTCGCTAACAGTTTCCCCAGCTACTTCAAAACGCTCTAGTAAATCAGCAACTGTAAGCTTTGCCTTCTCTTCATCGCGCACATCAAAAATAATGCGCCCATTATTCATCATAATAAGACGATTGCCGAAGCGAAGCGCATCGCGCATATTATGAGTAATCATAAGAGTTGTTAGATTATATTCTTTTACTAACTTGTCCGTTAAGGATAATACATTTTCAGCTGTTTTAGGATCTAAAGCTGCCGTATGTTCATCTAGTAACAAAAGCTCTGGGCGCAACATAGTAGCCATCAATAAAGTAATGGATTGACGTTGCCCACCACTTAAGAGCCCCATACGAGCAGATAAACGATTTTCTAGACCTAAACCTAATAAAGAAAGACGTTCTTTGAATAATTCTCGTTCTTTAGGTACGAAGGCCCACTTCAAGCCCATGGATTTACCACGGCGCAAAGCTAAGAGAAGGTTTTCCTCAATTTGCATATTCCCTGCTGTGCCGAGCATAGGATCTTGGAATACGCGACCAATAAAGGCCGCTCGTTTATATTCAGGCATTTTAGTAATATCTGTGTCATTGATAGTAATACTGCCAGAGTCCACTGGAAATACGCCAGCAATAGAATTTAACAACGTGCTCTTGCCAGCCCCATTGCCGCCAATAACAGTCGTAAAATCGCCAGATTCAAGACGTAAATTCACGCCATGGAGAGCCGTTTTTTCATTGACCGTGCCTTTAAAGAATGTTTTTACTAAATCTTTTACTTCTAACATGGTGGTCCCTCCTTATCGACTCTGCCATTTAGCTTTTAACGTTGGCAAAGCCAATGCAATGGCTACAAGAATGGCAGTGAATAGTTTTAAATCATTTGGTGGCATACCTAAGTACAGCACTACAGCAATTACTATGCGATACACCACGGAACCGAGCACCACGGCTGTAAGATTTTGCACGAAAGAACGTGTACCAAATAAAACTTCCCCAATGATTACAGAAGCCAAACCAATAACGATAGTCCCTACGCCCATGCCTACATCTGCATAGCCATTACCTTGAGCGACTAAGGCCCCAGCAATAGCTACAAAAGCATTAGATAAGGCTAAACCAATTAAAATCATCGTATCTGTATTCACACCTTGAGCGCGAATCATTTGTGGATTTACACCAGTGGCACGGATGGCAGCGCCAATTTCTGTACCAAAGAACCAGAATAAAAATAGACCTGCTAACACAGCCCCTAATAAGCCTACGATAGTTAACGCCCAAGTAGGTGCCAAGTGAATTTTTTCTAAATATGTATAAATAGTGTCCATGCGCAATAAAGACACATTAGCCTTACCCATAACATGTAGATTAATAGAATACAAGGCAATCATAGTTAAAATACCAGCTAGCAAAGCAGGAATCTTTAACTTCGTATGCACTAAACCAGTTATCACACCTGCCAGCACGCCCCCAATGGCAGCACCTACGATGGAAAGCACTGGATTAAATCCATTGACAATTAAAGTAACCGAAATAGCAGCCCCTAAAGGGAAAGTACCTTCCACTGTTAAATCAGCAATATCTAATACTCTAAACGTAATAAATACGCCAATCGCTAATAATGACCACAATAAGCCCTGGCCTAATGTGGAAATAATTAAATTCTCCATAACACCCTCCATATGATTTGCAAAAAGAAAAGGACCGAAGCCCTTTTCTCTTGTTTATCTTATTTATTTGCTTCCTTTAATACATCAGCAGGAATCGTAATGCCAAGCTTTTTAGCTTGTTCTTCGTTGACTACAAGTTTGAAATTTGTCTGTGCTTCAATTGGCATGTCACCAACTTTAGATTCTCCAGATAAGATTTTCGCCCCCATTACACCTGCTTGGAAGCCTAATTGATAGTAATCTACAGAGTAAGTAGCTAAACCACCTGTTTTAATTAGATTATCTTCGCCTGGGAATACAGGAATCTTAGCTGAATCTGTAATCTTAACTAAGTTAGGCATAGAGGATGCCACAATATTGTCAGTTGGTACATAAATAGCTACAACGCCTTGAGATACAAGATTTTGAGCTGCTTGTTGTACATCATTTACATTGGATACAGTGGCCTCTACCACTTCAATGCCTTTTTCTTTTGCATGTTTCTTCATGCGTTCAGCTTGAAGCTGGGAGTTAATTTCATTAGTACTGTATAAAATGCCAATCTTTTTAGCTTCTGGCAAAATAGTTGCAATTAAATCCACTTGCTGTTCCACTGGATTCATATCTGTTGTACCACTTACATTGCCACCTGGTTTTTCATTGCTTTCAACCAATTTAGCCGTTACATAGTCAGTGATGGCTGTACCTAAAATAGGAATATCACGACTTGCATTAGCCATTGATTGTGCTGCCGGTGTGGCAATGGCAAGTACTAAATCTTCACGTTCAGACACGAAGCGTTGGGCAATACTATTTAAGTTAGATTGATCGCCCTGTGCATTTTGCTGATCGATTTTTACATTATCTTTAAAACCTTTGGATGCTAATCCATCTACAAAGCCTTTATTTGCCGCGTCAAGGGCAGGATGTTCTACAAGCTGTACAATCCCTACTTTATAGGTTTTGTCGCCACCACTGCTAGAATCACTACCACAACCAGCCACTAAGCCTACTACCATCAATGCTGCCAATGCAACTACTACACGCTTTTTCCACATCATAAAAAGCTCCCTTCTACTATACTACATTTATCCATCTACACGGGATATTTAATACTACACATTATAGCTTTTTTCTAATTACATTTCAATAGATGGATTGCAATTCACATATTTTTTAATTGCAATTCTCTATCTCACTTAATGCATATTCTTATTTTAAAAAGCCATTACGCTGTAATGCTTCTTCCCATTCTGCTTCTTTAAAGCCAACTAATACAGTATCTGGCAAAATCAAAATAGGACGCTTTACTAACATACCATTACTAGCTAATAAGGCTAATTTTTCCTCTTCACTTAAGCTTGGCAATTTATCCTTAATGTTTTCACTGCGATATACTTGACCAGATGTATTAAAAAAGGCTTTTATTTCTTTGCCGCTTTTAGGCAACCATGCACCTAGTTCTTCAGCGGTTGGATTTTCTTCCTTAATATTACGAGCTTCAAATTCTATATTGTGTTTTGTTAAATAAGACTTGGCCTTCTTGCATGTAGAACAAGTTGGATACTCTACTAATAACATAGTCCACCTCCGACTTATGGCTTACTACTTACATAAAAATATTTACATATATTGTTTACAATAAGATTCACTATCGTAAAATCAATTACCGAGCGGCTTTCAAACTTAGTGCCATCTCTTCAGTTAACCCATTGGCTGCTAAAACATAAGTTTTTAAATTGCCCCGTTCTAAAGCCAGTTTCATGACGGGCACTTCAAAGGGATCTAATAGAACGGACATAAGACATGAACCATCATTAACATATCCAGCAATGGCTTCGCCCATTTTAGGGTCTAAGGTTTCCCTTTTTACTATAGAGCAAAACTCTTCCATCATACCTTTCACAGCTTCGGCACAAAGCTCTCGGTCTGATTTATATTGTTCAGCCTTGTCTACTTCAATATCATAAATATCAACCTTTACAGTTTGCTTAGACTGAGACATTATTTTAAATCCTCACCCTTAGTCTGTAAAAAGGCTACATAGCATTTTTTAGCTTCATAAATATCGGCTTTACTTGTTACTTCCCAAGGCGCATGCATGCTGAGTACCGCTACACCACAGTCAATAACATTCATGCCGTATAGAGCCATGATATAAGCAATCGTACCGCCCCCACCAAGGTCTACGCGGCCAAGCTCTGCCGTTTGGAAGAATACTTTGTTTTCATCCATAACACGGCGAATAAAGCTCATGTATTCAGCATTAGCATCATTAGAACCAGATTTACCACGAGCACCAGTGAATTTATTGAATACTACACCTTTACCCAAGAAGGCAGAGTTTTTAGTTTCAAATGCAGATGCATAAAGAGGATCAAAACCAGCGCTTACATCAGAAGACAACATACGGCTTCGTTCCAAAGTGCGGCGCACTGCTAATGGAGATGTTAAGCCCGCTGCTTCAAGAAGCTCAGCTACAACATTTTCAAACCAACGAGATTGCATACCTGTAGCACCTACAGAGCCAATTTCTTCTTTATCAACTAATAAAGTACAAGTAGTTCGTTCTACCTTATCAACTTCTAGCATAGCTGCTAAAGATGTGTAAGCACATACGCGGTCATCTTGGCCGTAAGCAATAATCATGCTGCGGTCAAAGCCCATTTCACGCGCTTTACCAGCTGGTACGATTTCAAGCTCTGCAGACAGTAAATCTTCTTCCGTAAAATTATATTCTTTTTCAAAAATATCATTTAAGAATTTACTTACCCCTTCTTTTAACTCCCCTTTAACAGGACGGCTACCGATGAGAAGGTCTAAGTTTTCACCTTCAATTACTTTAGCCGCTTTCTTTTCCATTTGTTCTTGCCCTAAATGTGGCAATAAATCTGTTACACAAAATACTGGATCAGTTTCTTTTTCGCCAATGGAAATAGGAATTACTGTGCCATCTTTCTTAACTACTACACCATGTAAAGCTAAAGGCATAGCCACCCATTGATATTTTTTAATGCCCCCATAATAATGAGTATCTAAGAAAGCTAGATTGTCTTTTTCATATAGTGGATTCTGTTTAACATCTAAACGTGGAGAGTCAATATGAGCCCCTAAAATGTTAAATCCATCTTCTAAATCTTCATTGCCAATATTAAATAAGGCAATAATTTTCTTCATATGCACTGCATATACTTTGTCGCCTGGTTTAATACTTTCTTTAGCAAGTAATACATCGCGAAGGTTTTTATATCCTTTAGCTTCTGCTTGACGAATCGTTTCATCAATACATTCGCGCTCAGTTTTACCTATATTTAAGAAATCCATGTACTCTTTACTTAACTGCTCCACAGCTTGTAAATCAGCTTCACTATAATCATGCCACGCATATTTGCGTTCCATAATAACACCATCCTTTATACAAAAATAAAATAATAATTTTTTAATATCAAATATCTACATTGAATATGTTAGCTTGTTATCACTTTGAAGTTGTTTTGATTTCAGCTTGCTCTCGTTCTTTTTGCTTTTGAGCTAACCGCTTTAAATAGGCCTCTTCTTTACGGCGATTCACTTCAGTACGCTCTTTATAGAGAGTATGTAGCTTTTCTGGCGCCTCTGTAAGCATTTTAGTTACATAAAAACGCAATATGCCACCTTTTCTCATCTGTTTGCCAATGCGCCAATGAACAGCAAATTCACCATGATGTGGGCAGCGGCCTAAGGATATAAATTTATCCCCTGACAAGCGCTGAATCTTTTTTAAATTAAGCAAGCTTTGACAATATGGACAATGCGCCTTATTAACGCGTCGATCATGAAAAACTTGCCGTTTATCCTGAAAGTTTTCATAAATAAAAAAGCTTAATTCATCAGGAAAATAGGCCGGTGCATATACTTTTTTTATAATCTCATCATATTGTTCAATTCCCTGTTTAAAGGGAATAGCCTTGCATATACGGCCTGTAAAAATTGAGTCATGTAGCGCATTATGAGCTGTCAGTTCATCACTGGAAATGCCAAGTTCTTCCATAGCTTTGACTAAGGCCACTTGCTTGGAGTCACCATGCACTAAATGAGCAAACAAAAGTTGAGCATCATACCATGGCCGTATGCCATGTGTTGTAAGGCCATGCAATTTTAAATTTTCTCGAAGCATGACGATATCGTCTGAGCCCCAAGTTAATAAAATAGAATCGTCTCCACACCAGCTTTCAAATTGCCTATAGGCCGTAGGAAAACTAAGTCCCATAGACAAGTCTTGCGCTGTAATATGCGTGAGCTCTTCTACATGCTTATGCATCTTAGTTAAATACTGTGGTTTGACCAACAAATTTAAGCTATCCACATGTTCTAATTCTTCATCTAGTTTGATAGCTCCAATTTGAATAATTTCCCCTGATACGGGAAGCCCCGTGCGCTTCATAAACCCAATATCATTGGCAAATGGTTGGTTCCACTCTAAATCAAAAATTATATAATTCATTATATGTCCTCATTACAGGTTTCTTGTAAGAGCGTCTGTGCTGCTTCAATTACAGCCTCTTTAGTTATGACACTAACACCTTTATATTTTCCTTCTTTAATAATTTGTTTCATGCTCTTGCCAATTTCATACTGATCCATTGATTCTAGCACAATACAATTATTCGTATAAGGTCCATAAAATTTAGGATTTGAAGGCCCATATAAAGCCACTAGTGGCACGCGCTGACTAACAGCTACATGCATAGGACCAGAATCATTTGTAATAAATAAATTACAATGGCGTATAGCAGCGGCTAGTTCGCCTAAGCCAAAGGCACCAGTAGCAACAATAGGCGTATGATTCATATGATTGACTACATCACGCACCATATCTACATCCATAGGCCCACCAAAGAATACTACCTTATAACCTTTTTGACAAAAGAAATCTGCCACCTCAGCAAATCGTTCCTTTGGCCAGCGTTTTTCTGGTACAGCGCTTCCTACATTAAACCCAATCAACGTATCAACATCGGATACGCCATGACTTTCATAAAAGTTTCGTACTGCTTCATCCCATTGCGAACAGCTATATATTTCTAAGCCTTTATTGGATATATCTTGTACACCTAATTGCTCCAATACATTGATATACATATCAGCAGCGTGACGAGTTTTTCTATCAAGCCTTGTATATTTTGACATAAAAGGTCTAAATAAAAAATGACTCATCTTTCTGGTGATTTCGTGTCCCTGTGCGTTGGTGGTTAGTATGCCGCGCCAATTTCATAGGCTAAGAAACTAGTGCGCTCATTAGGATGTAAGTTAATAACTATATCAACAGGTCTCCCTACAACGTTCTTAATCGATTTACCAATGCGACGTAAAGCACCTATACTATTATGACGGCCTTTTTTATCCACTGTAATAATCGTATCAATATTGGGATTATATTGCATAACTTCTTTTAGTTTTTCATCCATCACATATGTAATATGGCTATGTGGTGCCGCTTTTCTCAAAACATGCAAAAAAGGTGTAGTCAAAATGACATCGCCTAAATGCATCAAAAACGTAACCACAATATGTTTATGATCAAAATCCATAAAGTACTCCTCAATTCGTAGATAGTTCTAATATTGGCTTCACTTCGTCCATTACTTGATCTACAGTAATTTGAGCCATACATTCGGGATCATCAATTAAAGGCTCCTCTACAGTAGCTCTAGAAGTAGGCGATTTTATAATATGCACATAAGATCCCCCATAAGGACCGGTTCTATCTGGTGAAGTAGGGCCAAACAAAGCGATTAACGGCCGTTTCAAAGCATTTGCAATATGCAAAGGTCCCGTATCAGCACTAATATAAAGGGCACTATGCCCAATAAGTTCTATTAATTCCAGTAGATTAGTCTGCCCAATCATATTAACTACCTGTGAAGAGGTCGCCACGGACTTTATGGACTCGCCTTTACTAGCATCATTAGGAGCGCCAATTAAAACGACCGGCAAGCCTGCTTCACTTAATCGAGTAGCTAACTGTGCAAAATTCCCTATAGGCCACTCTTTTACAGCCCAACGCGCACCAGGTGCTACCACAATATAAGGATGATCCATAGAAAGACCTCGGGCCTCTAGTTTGGCTCGTACAGATTGAGCAGCCTCTTCAGAGCGACGTAAAGGGAATTCAATGGAATCAACTCGTCCGCCTAAAGCGCGCACTGTATCTAAATAGCGCTCAATAACATGTCCATATTGATTGGGTCCAACCAAGGCCTTATTAACTAATTTACTTCCTTCGCGGAGCTCCCAATAACCATATTTTTCTTTTGCCCCACTTAAAAAAGCTACAATGGCACTCTTAGCTAAGCATTGTAAGTCTAAACACATATCAAACTGGCGACTCTGAAGTTCACGGCGCAATTCGAGTAAATAAGAAATAGATTTTAATTTTTTCTTATTGATATACAGTACTTCATCAATATAAGGTTCACCCGGTAATACAGCACTGAATTGCTCATGAACTGCCCAAGTTATTTTAGCTTGTGGCCAATTTTGACGAATTGCATGTAAAGTAGGTAATGCATGAATGACATCGCCTAAAGAGCTCATTTTTATAATCAATATATTTTTATAGTCTTTCACGATGACCTCCTACTCTTTAGCCATTGTACTTTCATCAGTTAGTTCCTGGCGCTCTTTTAAAATGCGCTGCACTAAGGGCAATAGATTATCTTCTGTGTGTAAATACCCTTTCATGCCTGCCGCCTCAGCAGCCTTTACATCAGTCTCCTTGTCGCCAATTAAGAAACTTTTCGCCACATCTATTTCATAATCTTCACAGGCTTGTAATATCATACCTGGTTTTGGCTTGCGACAATCACAAGCTTTTGTATACTCTGGAACAAGGCCCTTTTCATGATGAGGACAATAATAAAAGGTTAAAATGGGGGCCCCCACCTTAGCTAATTGGTCCCCCATATACTGATGTAATGCCTGCACATCGGCTTCTGTATAATACCCACGAGCTACACCACTTTGATTGGTCACTACAATTAAATCATAACCTGCTTTAACAGCCAATGCTAACGCTTCCTTAGCACCAGGGAAAAAAGTTAAGTCTTCAATGCGATACAAATAATTTACATCTACATTAATGACACCATCGCGATCTAAAAACATAGCTTTTCTCACAAAGTACCTCCCACATCGTAATTTATATAAAAAAACTAATCTAATGGTTATGACATAAAACGCTATTAATACACAAAGCTCTATTAATACACTAGCAATGGCTAATATACTCGAAATGGTTAATTCACTAGTAACTTCACTAGTAGCTTTTCATACACTACTTATTAGCGCACATAGCCTTCATTGTGGTCTAATAGTTCACAATATTCTGCTACAGCATCTTCTAAATTAGTAAAGCCTTTATCGTAACCAACGCTCATAAGTTTTGTTGTATCAGCTTCAGTAAAGCTTTGATATTTTCCTTTTAAAACTTCTGGGAATGGAATATAGCGCAAAGAACCGGACCCATTGTATTTAATAACGGCATTCATAAAGCGATTAAAGCTCTTAGCTTCGCCCGTACCACAGTTAAAAATACCACTGATTTCTGGATGCTCCCAGAAGAAGAAGTTTACATTAACTACATCATTCACATAGATAAAATCGCGCACTTGCTCGCCATTGCCATAGCCATCAGTGCCTTCAAAAAGCGTAATTTCTCCAGTTTCACGAAGTTTATAGAACATTTGGCTCACTAAAGAGGCCATATTCCCCTTGTGATTTTCATTAGGACCAAAAACGTTAAAATAACGTAAGCCCACTACTTGAGATTGCAAATGCTTTTCAAAACGACGAAGATAGCGGTCGAAGAATAATTTTGAATACGCATAAGGATTCAAAGCTTCTTCGCAAGCGGGATCTTCTTTAAAACCATTTGTTCCATGACCATAGGTAGATGCCGATGATGCATAAATAAATGGCACACGACGCTCTTGGCAATAATGGAATAAATTCTTGGTTCCTTCAAAGTTATTTTTCATCATATAGCGACCATCGTAGTTCATTGTATCCGCACAAGCACCTTCATGGAAAATAACTTCAATAGGCCCTACATCAAAGCAATTATCGGCTACAGCTGCATCAAAGTCTTCACAGTCAATATAGTCATAGAAATCCAGCATCTGTAAGTTTTTAATTTTACTACCATCAGTTAAATCATCAACGATTAAAATATCATTGCGACCACGATTATTTAATTGCTTTACAATATTGCTGCCTATAAAGCCAGCCCCACCAGTTACGATAATCATAATAAGCCCTCCTGAACCAAGGATTTAATTTTTTCAATTATGCCCGTAGTAGAATATCCATCCTTAAATGGTAAAATCACTACTTTATCTACAAATTCACGGCCAATTACGTCCTCAGCCTTATAATCGCCACCTTTGACTAAAATATTTGGTCGCAATTGACTGAGGAGTTCACTTGGCGTATCTTCATTAAATATTACTACTCCATCTACAAAGCCTAGAGCACGCATTAAATCAGCGCGAGCGTCCTCATTATTAATAGGGCGTGCTGCTCCTTTTAGACGTTTTACAGAAGCATCAGAATTAAGCCCCACAATTAAATGGTCCCCTAATTTAGCAGCATCGCGTAAATACGATATATGACCACTATGTAAAATGTCAAAGCAACCATTAGTAAATACAACGGTAGCCCCTTCATTTTGCCATTGACGAACCTTTTGTGCCATGTCCTGAGCCGTACATGTTGTCATAGTTTCTGAGTTTCGTTCCCGAATATGTTGCCACAAATCGAGAAGCTCTTGACGATGAATAGGATAAGTCCCTATTTTAGACACTACAACTCCGGCTGCTGCATTGGCTACATGAAGAGTAGCTCTCACTGTAAGCCCTGCTGCCATAGCCGTTAAAATCATGGCCACTACGGTATCACCAGCACCACTTACATCAAATACTTCCTGTTGCGTAGCTGGATTATGCCACACTTGACCAGTTTTACTTACTACCGTAATCCCCTTGGCAGAGCGAGTAGCCACGACATAGTCAAAGGCAATATCCTTTAACACCTGTCCTGCCGCCTCTACAATACCTGCATCTGTATTGGCAAGCTCACGGCCTACACATTCACCTAACTCTTTTACATTAGGAGTAATGAAGGTAGCCCCTGCATATTTGGTCCAATCAGACCCCTTAGGATCTACAATCGTCTTAATTCCCTTTGATTTAGCAAACTCAATAACTGACTTCAATAAGGCTGGTGTGCACACGCCCTTGCCATAATCGGATATGACAATACCGTCTAAGCCTTCTGCACTAATTGATTCAAGCCAAGACAAGAAAAAGGCTTCTTCTTGCTCTTCAATTAATTTAGGCTCCTCAAAATCTAAACGCAACATCTGTTGACGGCCACCAATAATACGCATTTTAGTCGTTGTTTGTCGCGTCTCACTGTGCAGTATGCCACTTTGATCAATATGTTTTTCTTTTAACATAGTACTTAAAATAGCACCATGTGCATCGGCACCCGCTATGCCACCTAAGTACACCTGACAATCAAGGCCAGCTAAATTGGCAGCCACATTGGCCGCCCCACCTAATACTTCGCGCACTTCTTCCACGCGATTGACTGGCACAGGCGCTTCTGGAGAAATTCGGCCCACTTCGCCAAACACATAGCGGTCCACCATAATATCACCAATAACAGCTACACGCATTTCTGGCAATTTTTGAATTAAAAAGTCATTTATGGTTTTACTAATCATAGTATAAAATCAATACCCTTCTTCAATGAGTTCGCAAATAATATGGCCAATTAAAATATGCATCTCCTGAATGCGTGCTGTTACCTTAGAAGGAATGGCCAATGTAATATCACAGAGCTCGCGCATTTTGCCGCCACCTTCACCAGTAAAGCCTATGGTATGAAGCCCCATAGTTCTAGCTAGTTCTACCGCCTTAACTACATTGCCACTATTACCGGAAGTAGAGATGCCAATGAGTACATCCCCTACACGGCCTAGACCAGCCACTTGACGCTTAAAAATTTCATCATAGCCATAGTCATTGCCTACAGCGGTCAAAATAGAAGTATCTGTAGTCAAGGCAATTGCTGGCATGGAAACGCGCTCTTTTTGAAATCGGCCCACTAATTCAGCCGCTAAATGTTGCGAATCAGCAGCTGAACCACCATTGCCACAAAATAAAATTTTATTGCCATTTGCCAACGCCATCTTGCAGCGCTCTGCAATTTCTTCAATGCACTCCATTTGCTCCATGGTGCGACCAAATACGTCTAAATGGTCTTGAAAGCGCTCCGCAATGAGTGGATTGACAGATTGTCCCTCGTTCATATATCTCCTCTATTATTAGATTTAAATCATACTATTAAATCATAAATAAACTATTGCAAAATCTCCTTAAATACGCGTTCTGCATTAGCTCTAAAGAGCTTATCTAAATCAGCTTCACTTAAGCCAGCCGCTTTAAAGGCCTCATATAAGCGCGGCATTTGACTTGCATCTTCTATTTCAGTAGCCGGATTAATACCATCAAAGTCTGTACCTAAGGCAACTACATCGGCGCCACCTTTTTCATAAATATATAAACCATGGCGCACAATATCTTCAATTAAACTGATTTTTGATGTGCCTAAGAATGTATTGGCAAAATTTAAACCAATCACTCCGCCTTTATTGGCAATTAAACGAATTTCTTCATCTGTCAGATTTCGGCGATGATTTTTTAAGGCCCGCGCATTGGAATGCGACGCTATAAATGGTTTCTTTAAAATCTCACCCAATTGGAATGTTCCTGCGTCATTTAAATGTGAGCAGTCTACAATCATGCCTAATTCTTCCATATATTCTACAAATTCAATGCCTTTAGCTGTAAGCTTCTTACCTTCATGAAGCTCCCCTTGTGGAAACGTTAAGCCATTAGGAAAATTCCAGCTAATCGTAATGAGGCGCACGCCATCATCATAGGCTTTCTTTAATTTACCTAAGTCGCCATCAAAAACCCCGGCCTCTTCCACAGATAAAAGAGCCGCCAATTTACCTTTTTTCTTAATAGCTAAAAAGTCCTCATAAGAGCGTACGAGCTCAATATGCTCCTTATACTTAGCCATTTGCTCATTAAATACTTGTAGCATAGCTTCATAGCGAGCATAAGGATCTTTTTCCTGGTCCAATTGCACAAATAGGGCAAAGTCTTGTAATTCATAGCCACCTTTTTTTAATTTTTGAATGTCTATTTTCCAAGGATTTTCCCATAAATCGCCACTATTGGGATGGTCAATTAACTGCATAATGGTATCGCAATGAAGATCTATCATTTTTCTGCCTCATGCTTTCTTAAATCTTCCAGTACTGCTACAAAGGCCTGCACATCATCAAAATTACGATATACAGAGGCAAAGCGAACATAGGCCACTTCATCAATGTCCTTTAATTCAGCGAGTACTAAATCTCCAATTTCAGAAGAGTTAATCTCTTGCTTAGCTCGATTGCGAATCTCATCTTCTACATTTTTTACTACATTCTCTAAGGTTTCACGAGGAATGTTTCGTTTATTACAGGACCGTAATAAACCATTGAGGAGTTTACTCCGATCAAACATCTCATAATCGCCACCAGATTTGATAACCATAATAGGCACATCCTCGATTACTTCATAGGTAGTAAAACGGCGACCGCAAGATAAACATTCACGACGGCGACGAATGCTATTCCCATCATCAGTGGCACGGGAGTCTGTTACTTTATTTTCTGTATGCTTGCAGTACGGACATCTCATAAGTACACCTCAATTCTAAAAGTATATATTTTTATTTTATTAAATAACTTGCATTTAATGTATCTATAGCAGTTATATAGGAGTCTAACATATCATACCGCTTTCGGTACATATTGCGCTTATGTGTTTTCATCTCATCATAAGTCTTTCGCTCTTCTTCTAACGGAATGCGATAAAAACGACTATCTTCTGGGCAAACAGTGCCACCTAACTCCTGCCAAAATGGATCAAACTTCACCTTTTTTGAGCGGTTAATACGAATTAAATGACTATTGGTATAAAAGCCCTCATCAGATACGGCATATAAGGATTGAATCCCCATAGCTTTAGTGAGTTGACGCATTAAAAAGAATATAAAATTCTTCGGTCTGTATCCATGCATTTTCTTAGTGATTTTTTTAGCTGCATCAAGACCATCTTTATAGCCTTGAATCGTACCAATCCATATACATGGTTCACCATTAAATCCATGACCTAGTCTAAAGTTAATATGATATAAGCCTTTGTCTTCATAACGGAAAAATAAACTTAAAAAGCCCTCTTTCCGTTGCCCTGTATCAAACCAAATGTCTCCATGTAAACCCAGTTCTTCATCCGACCAAATTTCTACAGCCTTACTACGGTCATTATTATACATTGCTTGTATGGCTGGAACAGAAAAATACTTAGGCAACATAGTGAAATGATCTTTTAATGCATCTAAACGTTCCTGGGCCGACGAATTTTTATATAAGAATACGCGATTAATAACTTCATGAATACCTTCATGACGTTTTAATAAATTAGGTAAAATCGTATACCCTTTAAAAAAATTTCGTAATCCCACGACTTGCTTACGATTCTTATAGGAGCGACCTACAAAAAGAGTAATTCGCCGTTTTTGACGCCAATTACCATTTCCATAAATATCTTTGCCTAATGACCACTGTCTTTTCCCATAAGAAAACATAAAACCAAAACTCCTCACTTGCACTACTTCATACTTCTAAAACCCATTCTTAAAAAAGGGTTTCTTATATATTTTAACACGAATTTAAGAAAATAACTATCAACTAAGCTATATTTCAAAATAGAAAAACTGTCTCCCTTTATATGTTTTCAATCATATAAAAACGAAGACAGTTTGTTACTTTATACTTCTTCAGCAGCTATAGCTGCTTCTGCTTCTTTAATAATAGAATCAATTGTAATACTAGCCAGTTTATCCTCTAAGGCCTTTTGAATATCTACGAGATGATGATCTAAGGCTACATGAATATTGCGCCCCACCGGGCAATCCTTAGCTGGATTTTCATGAAAACTAAAAAGCTGTCCATTATCTAGCGATTCTACTGCATTAAATATATCCAATAAAGTAATCTCTGTTGGACATTTTGCAATAGAAATACCTGAACTTCCCTGCTTAGAATTAACAAGACCTTTAGCTTTTAACATGAGCACAATATTGCGAATGATAACAGGATTTACATTAATACTACCTGCTAAAAATTTGCTCGTAACTTTATAATTTTTTTCTGCAATAGCAATACAAGTAAAAATATGTACGGCAATAGTAAAACGGCTTGAGATTTGCAAATAAATGACCCCCTTAATTATAATCTATACACTTGTATAAAACATTCTTAGCTTTACTATGCCCCTAACAACTACACCTAATCAGCATAAGTAGAACTCTACACATAAGAGCTTATACTTCTATACCTCTGTATTAATCTTATTATAAGTTGAAATAACAATTATTACAAGAAATATTTAAATAAAAAGCTGTAATCCCTAGAGTAAGTTATCTTAATCAATTAACTACCTGCTCAATTACAGCTCTTATTTTTATTCAATTATATTACATTACTTTTATAATCTTATACAACAGATTATACTATGTATTCTTAACGTTCTATGGGTTCTTAGCTTTCTATGCTTTCTTGCGGCTTTTTCTGATTAATAGAGCCACTACAACAACAAATAGAACCGCGCCAATTTTAATAGCTAGTTGATAGCCATCAATATAAGGAATTAATAATGGGTCTTCTACAATCATTTCCCCTGAAACCCAACCCAATAAAGAGCCGCCAGCCCATAAAATGAGCGGATAACGTTCAATAACTTTGGCAAATATAGCTGACCCAAAAATAAGAAGTGGCACAGTAATTAACATGCCCACAATGACAAATTCCAAATGGCCACCTGCGGCAGCTACAACGCCAAGAACATTATCAATACTCATCATTGCATCGGCCATAATAATGGTAATGATGGCCCCGCGAAGGGAATCTTTACTTTCAATATTAGCGTCTTCCTCATCACCTTTTAGTAAGTGAATGGAAATCCAAAGAAGTACTAAACCGCCAATTAAGTGAAGGGCTGGAATTAAAGATAAAGCTTCCATCAAAATGGTAGCAAATAAAAAGCGCAACGCAATCGCACCGAATGTGCCCCACAAAATAGCACGCTTTTGCAATTCTGGTCTTAATTTACTAACTGCCATGCCAATAACAACTGCATTATCACCAGCTAGTAAGATATCCACCACAATAATTTTACCTATGGCAATCCACGTAGCTAATTCTAAAAATTCCATACAACAATCCATCTCCTCACATATACGATTAGAACTCAAAGACGATTTAGATCTTAAGTCATTGTTACATTATAGACCTTTCTCAGTTTTTTCTCTACTATAAGTGGCAGATTCTTTATATTTAAATTTTTTATTCCGATGATGAATTAGAAAGTTTATTTATTACTTAAGTTTAATTGGCTTATTTACTTATTCTTTGGCATTACGTACTAACTTACTTTTCTTTGCTTATTTTTAGCTACGTGATAATTTACTTTTATTCCAAATTTATTGTCTAACTTAATTATACTTCTTTATCTTCAGCTGCTATTTTACAAAATATCGATTTGATTTTTTCATAGGGATATGGTGCTTCCTTAGGATGTGCTTTAAACACATTAACAACCATACCTTCTGTAGGCGTATTGTCTGGTCCTAAAGGGGCACTTACAGTATCACCGGCTTGTATAATTTCATCATTACATAGATATGTATAATCCTGCCCTGCAAAAGGAAATCGTACCATACAAAATTGCACGTCCCTATCAGGCATAGGTCGATACTCATAAAGTTTCTCATGTACAATATGTCCCAATTTTATCTTAGACCCTACAATCCCCTCTAAAATGGAAACAAAATCAGGCCATTCTGGTGGCAAACCAAGTCGGTGAAATTCCCCAGTACAAAAGAATTCTTTGCCAGATTTACTGCGCACTCGCAAACTATAGGTACGTTCTTGACCTTCCACCTGCATATACTTACCAGGCTGTGGCATGGTAAAAAAATCTAAAGAGTCAATTTCTTCTAAGAGCTCATGTACCAAAACTCGATTCTTTATTGATATAAGGCCCGTATCCTCTTCCTTAAAATAAATACTGGCTGGCTTAAGGGGCTCTTGTTTTGTCTCATAAATAACTTCCATATCCTTGCGACTTATGGATAGCGATTCAGTATAACAAGATGCATCGCTAGACTTAGAAATATATTTTAAATCTAATGATTCAATCACATCAGGGGCACCATCAAAAAGTAGCAAATTATCATAACCAATAAGCTCTCGCAGTGCTTGAGATACGGTGGCACCATATAGTACAGGCTGTGGCACTACAGGTAAAGAGCCACTAATTTGCCGATGTGACTTATCGTCCTTAACTAAGTCAATCCTCCATTGGCCGGAACTTAAATCTGCTATGCCTTCACGATGATGATTTATAAAATAAGCAATTACATAAAAAATAAGCTGTGTTCGTTCTTTAGATAATGAAAGCTCTACTATATGATTACGTTCCACATCAAAATCAGCTGATTCAGAAACACTTTGGATCTCCACTAAACCATTACGATGTATGCGTAACCACTGTTCCTTAACAATTTTCCATCGCCCACCTAAAGGTTGCGCCTCTTTATCTGTTGCATCAGCTAGATCTCGCTCTATATCAGTTCGCGAAACTTTTACCCCATCTCGTTCTTCTACATACCAAGGCCAGGTAGGCGTTTCATAGGGTAAAAAGCTATCTAAGTTGCTATAAACATCAATATATCCAACGGTCTCATCCCATAAAATACTGGAGCCATCATCTAATTCAACGAGCCAATTATAGGGCTCTAGACCAAGATTCTTATTAAACTCTTCAATTTGTAATTCTTCTGTCACACATACCACTCTCCACTTGCCACTGTATGGCATTGTCCGCCTACTTTAATAGTCCAAGAACCATTTTCTAATAATGCATTTACATGAAGCACAGACTTACGCCCCATATCTTCGCCTTGAATAACTGTATACGCTACCTGTGAACTACAGAAATAATTATGCTTAATAATATAAGCTGCTAAATCACCATTAGCACTTCCTGTAGCAGGATCCTCTACAAAATCTTCCATTAAACAACGAGCTGCCAGCGTATTTTCATCTTCTTTTACAAAGAATAAATGATTACAATAACATGCTGGATGCTTTTTCACATAGGCATTAAATAATTCTTTCTCCATGTGTAATTTTGTTAAACTAGCACGCGACGCTAAGGGAATTAAAACAGCTTCTAAGCCTGTACTTGCCCACTGAATAGGAAATTCTGGATCTATGTCATCTTCAGTTAAGCCAAAAATGGGCGCTAATTCAGCTTTGTCAATGTATTCACCAAAGGTTGGTGGATTTTGACTCATAGTTAAAGTAGTGTCTTGAATAGATACGGGAATTTGACCAACCTTTAAATTTAACTTTACTTCCTTCGTATCCTTAGGTTCAAATTCAGTGCGTAAAATATGAGCTGTTCCCAAGGTAGGATGACCAGCAAAAGGAACTTCCCCTACATTCGGTGTCCAAATTCTTACATCATAGCCCCCATTAGCTTGCTTGTCAGATAGTATGAAGGTAGTCTCAGAGAAATTTATCTCTTTGGCAATAGCTTGTTGTTCTTCATCGGTGAGAATTCTATCTGTTTTTACAACTAATAATTGATTCCCCTCATACTTAGCATCAGCAAAACAATCTACAATATAAAATTTCATCATATCCCCCCTTTATATACCTGAAAATTTAAAACAAAAAATAAATTAAAAGACTAAAACTAAAAATGTAATCGCCACAGCTAAACTATACATTTATAACTTACTAGTTTTTATATGCTTCATATTTTTTAATTTACTATTTTTTATTTGCTTCATATATGTTATATGTTTTATATGCTTTATATGCTTTCAGTATAAGAGAATAGCCCTTCTTTGTCTATTAGGTAAATCAAAAAAGGGACCAATTGGTCCCTTTTCATATATAGCAGCGATATATAATCGCTAGCGAAAACTTTAACTTCCTTATCCTTATTTAAAGTCCTTCATAACATCTGCTAATAGCTTATAGGAATAAGCCTGTGCATCTTGATCGTAAATCAAACTTTGCGCCATTAACTCATCAAATGGTGCACGACTATGCAACTCAGCTAATTGTTGCTTCGCCGTCTCAGGGCTACCTACAATAGTAACCGATGTCATTTGGTTAACCACTGCTTTTTCACGATATACAACATCTTCTGTTTTAAAGGCAATAGGTCCAAAATGAGGTGCAATTTTAGCTTCGACATAATGATCCCATACTTCGTCATCAGAATCTTTAGGTGGCAATAAGCCTTCTTGACTGCCTGTTACAATACCTAAGAAGCTCTGTGTCTGAGTCGTCGCCAATCGCTTTGCTTCCTCATCGGTATCCGCTAAAATAGCATTGGCACATAAAATAACATAAGGTTCAATTAGATAATTAGATGGTTCAAAATTATGGCGATAAATTTTAATCGCTGACTCCATCATAGCCGGTGCAAAATGAGCCGCAAATACATAAGGCAAGCCTAAGTGAGCCGCTAAGTAAGCACTATCAGTACTAGAGCCTAAAATATAAAACGGTATATCTAAGCCCGCTGCTGGATATGCATGTACACCATTAGTATCATCAAAATAACCGCGCAATTCTTTTAATTCACTAGCAAAATCAGAATATAAATTATCTGTACGACGAAGTGCTCGTGCTGTTTGTTGGTCTGTACCTGGTGCACGACCTAAGCCTAAGTCTACACGATTAGGATATAAGGCTTCCAAGGTCCCATACTGTTCTGCTACAAGGTAAGGACTATGATTAGGAAGCATTACGCCGCCAGAACCAACGCGAATCGTCTCCGTGTTAGCCAAGGTTCTCTGAATTAATAACTGAGTAGCACTACTAGCCAATCGTTTCATATTATGATGCTCAGCAATCCAGTAACGACTATATCCATAACGCTCCGTGCGCTATGCTAATGTTACCATATCATCTACAGCAGACTTAAACTCTTGTCCAGCTCGTAAAGGTACTAAATTTAATAAGGATACGTCCATAAAATTTCCTCTTTTCTTCTCATCTACTATATAGCATTCAATTTATTTTTAAAGGAATACACCTAATCTAAGTTCACGTAAAATCTTGCTGAAGGTCACTGAATCTAGTTTAGTTGAACTAAATCTAACTTCTACGCCAAATAAATGAATGCACATTCATATATATTTATAAAATAAAAGAAAATAGCATGTACTCAAAATAAGTAATTTACTTAGAAATACAACTTCACTATCTTCTTTTACAGTATAACATAAAAGATTGTAAATTCAAATATCTAAATATATAGATTTTTATTTCTACTTTTATTTTAATATAGATTATATCTATTAAGCCTATCCCTTATTAAATTTATAAAATCTATTCAATATATTGAATAGATTAATGCTATTAAATCTGTTAAGACTATTAAATTGCTGAGTCTATTACTATGTATGAATTGCCATATAGTAGGTAGCTCGACCGGAACCTAAATGCTGTATAACCCCTTCCTCAGTAAGTGTTTTCATAGCTTGTAACACGGAGGCTCTAGATAGTCTAGGGCATAATCAGAATATATCTACTTAACTCTTATATTACTTAGCAAAAAAATAATCGTCCAATACCTCTCACGTATCGTCCAATTTTTATGAGTTTCTGGACGATAACAAAAAGTGTTGGACGATTATAATTCACATACTAAATATATGTACTAAAAATTAATTACACAAATAAGTCATTCAAGCTTTCAGACATAGTCGGATGTGTAAAGATAAAGTCTCTAATAACCTGATAATCTAAGTTTTGATCTATGGCCAATTTAATAAAGTTGACCATTTCATGTGATTCTGCACAGAATAATTGCGCACCTAAGATTTTGTTATTATTGTCGATTAGTGCTTTAAGCATGCCGTCTGTTTTACGAAGTACTTTTGCTTTTGGAATGGCATTAGCCGACAAGGTAACAACTCTATAATCTAAACCTGCTGCCTTTGCTTCCATTTCATTAAGGCCAACTCGAGAAAATGGCGGGTCAATAAATACAGAGTAAGAAAAGGCACCGCGATTATTAATTGTACGCTGTTGCTGGCCGTTCATATCATCTAAGATAATGCGATAATCATCAAGAGAAATATAAGTAAATTGTAACTTCCCACATACATCACCAGCAGCCCAAATGTTTGGCACATTTGTACGCAAGTGCTCATCAGTTTCTACGGCACCACGTTTAGTAAGTGTAATGCCTGCTTTTTCTGCCATAAGGCCGTCAGTATTCGGTCTACGGCCGGTAGCAACTAAAATCGCATCACCACTTACAGTATATGAACCATCCTGTTTTGTGTAATGTAATGTGCCCCCTTCAATATGTGTAATCTTAGCGCCCTTTACAATAGATACGTGCTTAGATTTCAATACAGTAGCGATTGATTCAGCTATATCACGATCTTCTCTAGGCAAAAATTCATCCCCATCCTGTACAATAGTTACCTTGCTGCCAAAGTTAGCATACATTGCAGCAAATTCTAAACCAATATATCCTCCACCGATGATAATTAGTTCTTTAGGTAACATATCAAGGTCCATTAAAGTTTCAGACGTATATACCACGTCACTACTTGCAAGTCCTTCAATAGACGGCATAATAGGTGTCGCGCCTGTATTAATCACAATTTGCTTGCCTTCTAAAGTAATATCACCTTGGTCTTTAGTCTGCACCATAATATGCGTAGCATCAACAAAGGAAGCCATACCATCTATAACATCTACACCAGCTTGTATTAATTTATCATAATTTGCTTTTCTAAGTGCTGTAGTTAGGGCTCGTTTTTCTTCAATTGTCTTTTTATAATAAGCAGCCTGTGCAGTCATATCATCTTTTGGAGCTAATTCCGCATCAGTAATTAGCCGTTTCGATGGTATGCAGCCTACATTAATACAAGTGCCACCATACATATGGGCATCCTTCTCAATTAATGCCACCGCTTTTCCCTGCTTAGCGAGTGTTCCTGCTAATGTTTTACCAGCTTTACCAAAGCCAATTACAATTATATCATATAGTTTCATATAAACCTCCTTAAAATACACGCTTACTCTTTTTCTATCTATACCCAAATTCATGCTTTACATGTTCTTTAGGCACCAAGTAAAACCTTTCGCACAGCGTAAGTCAGAGTCTTGAAAATGATTGCCCTTATTCCACTCTAATGTGCAAGTAAATGATTCTCCAATTGATTCCATATAACTTTATTATAGCAAACTAAGCAAGTCCTAAACTAAGAGTGCCAAAACAAGTAATACCAAAAGATATCCTAAACAAGAATTATTTAGCAAAATATATCATTAATTTTCATTTAATACAATAAAACAGTACTAGTACAACTAGTATTACTATAAACTAATAATATCATTATTTTACTAAACTTTTTCATAGGCTTTACATTAAAACGTTACTCATACTGTATAATATTATTAATTATATATTGATGTTGGAAACAAGGAGATTGCTTATGAATAAAAATAAATCAGGACAACCTCATTTACTCAAATATCTACTTCTTTTATCACCTATTATATTCATAGGCCTATTGTTTTTAACTGGTGAAATACGATTTATCCCAACGCTACAAATGGGATATGAAGTACAAGGTTATTTTGGCCGTCCTGGTACAGTTTTTAAAAGTGCCGAAAATCTTGATCGAATTATTAATGAGCTCACACAAGAAAAAAAATTTAAAGGCCACTCCTTAAATATTCTTGATGTATTTGCTACAGAAGATCGTATGGTAGTCACAGTTCAAGACCCAACAACTCCAACTCATTTTGATAAATATGTATATAATACAACTAATCTTTTATTTTCTGAATGGGAATACGATAGACCTTATAAACTCCCCCTTAAAGAAGATGTAGCTGATGCATTCCCTTATGAAAAAATAAATGGAGTAAAATTCTATCAATTTTATAAACTAGTACAAAATCATATAGAAAAAGAAAATATTGAACTTGATTCAGATTTAAGTACAACCTATCATATACGAATAGATTATACCAATAGAGACAGCACCAAGAAAATAAACTACATTGCCTATGTCCATGGTGTACGAGAAGATGTTTCTTTTGAAGCTGACGAAGAACTAACTAATGTTATTATTAATACAAATTAAGTTCATAGATTATAAAAAAGCACTCTCTTTACTGGTTTTGACGGATTCTTTCCATCACAGCCAACTACGACGAGAGTGCTTTTTATTATGTTCTTATTATGTCACGAAAGGTTAAAACTTATTTATATTAAGCCTACTTAATGTTTGATGCACTTAATATACTTAATGCAGTAAATGCATTTAATATACTTAACTTAAATACTCAAGCATACTTAATATACAATATGCATGTAAGCCTTACTTCTGGCGAGCTACGCGTACACGTTCTACTGTTGGATTGCCATCTTTATCAGTATGTACTGTGTCAACTGTAAATCGTTCTAACTCAGGAGCAAATTCAGTAAGAATCTTATCCGATAAAGTAGCACCATTTAACATCGCACGATATAGCATAGCAGCAAATTCATAACGCGTCATAGGACGGTTGCCATCATAAGTACCATCTGGATACCCTTGAATCATACCATTTCCAGCAAGAGTAGCTACATATTCATAAGCCCAATGATTTTGAGGAACATCTGGGAAGAGCTGTAATTTAGATGTGTCAATTTTGCGTCCTGCATGTGAATCAAGCATGGCCGACTTCATGGCTTCCATTTCACGGCACATATCTTTAATTTCTTTAGCCATGGCGACACGTGTTGTAGATATATTATTGCCTTGACCAAATTTGAGCGATATACCAGCATTAAACATATTATCGCCATTGCCTAGCGTGCCACCTACACTAAACATAGTATCTTCGTTCGTACGGTAGAACGCACCTAAGGCCATTGCATTTTCTCCACGATAATTACCATAACCAGCTACAAAATCCCATTTATCATCAGGATCAAAATCAAGTGGATGAAGAGCCGCTAAAGCTGCAGCGCCTGCACCAGCTTTATCAATGCGATTGCTCAATTGATTTACGCGACCACCTAAATGATTAATCGCTGCACTATTATTAGTTACTTGTTGGTTAACACCCTTAAGTTGTTCTTCTGTAGCTGCACGACCTACCGTGGCAAAATCTTCAGAATCTAAAGTTGTATTTGTTAAACCAGTAATTTCACCTGAATCCCCATTCACAATGATATTACCTACTTGACCAATACCAGTAGTACCGTTAAAGTCGATTTTCTTACCTGCTTCACTGCCTATATTTACTGAGCCTTCTTTACCATTCACTACAACTTGTGTATTACCCGTACCAAGAGTAATTTTATCATTAAGACCAAAGGATAATTTATTTTCCTCTTTACTTATAATGATATTTTGATTGCCGTCTCCATCTTTAGTTCCAGAGAAGTCGACTGTACTATCACTACCTACAGCGGTTTTATCTGCATCATTGACCGTTATATTCCAGCCCTGATACGAACTGCCTTTAATATCTGTTATATCCGACATAACTAATTTCAATTGCTCTTCAGTAGCAGCTCGACCAACAGTGGCAAAATCGTCAGAATCTAAAGTTTTATTAGTTAGTCCAGTAATATCTCCTACGGTACCATCAATTTTAATTGGATTATTTCCTTCTGTTACGCCACCAATAGTTACAATATCTTTCAATTTAATATTATAATCGGTAATGTTCGTTGTTGTATTTTCCTTAGTTGTTAAAGTAAAATTATCGCCCACACTGACACTGGCATTCTTGGCATTTACAGTGTATACCTTCTTACCATCTACCTCGCCTGTCGCAACTGATGCAACATTCGTACCAGCAGCTACACTACCACCTGCAGCTGCTATTTGGGCATTTAAAGCATTAGTTAAATGATAGATCTGACTACCATTAATGGCATCATAGGAATCAGCTGAAATGCGGCCTTTAGACACATTAATTATACGGCGCTTTCCACTACTATCACCTACAGAAAGAACACCATAACTACCATCAGCACTTGAAATATTCCAATTTTTATCATAATAAGAGCCTAAGTCTGCTTTAAATTCAGTAAGCTTAGTAGTAGTAAAGATATTATCAGCTTTTACCTTACTACTGCGACCTAAAGCTACACTGTAATTAGTATCTGCATCAACAGCAGTGGCAAAACCAATGGCAGTCCCACCTATGCTATTTACGCTAGCCGATGAACCGATAAGAGTTGCTCTATCTACATTATCTCCAATACTTGATTTGTAGCCACCAATAAATGAATAATCTGAGTTTGAACCAATTTTAGATGATGCCCCTAAAATCGAACTATATTTACTCTTGGTAGCTACACCATAGCCAACTACAGACGAACGCTCTGCAACTTCACTAATAGCTGCACTACTCCCCAAGCCTATACTATAACCAACTTCAACTTTAGCGCTATTCCCAAGTGCTACAGAACTACTAACGTTTCCTGGCTTAGTCGTTGTTTTAGCACCACTACCAATAGCTATATTATTAGTTCCTTTAACATTAGAATTAGATCCTATAGCTACAGAGCCAAATGAGCCTTTTTCTATAGTAGATTTTATACCTACTGCCACACTACCTTTGGCACCACTTTTAATATTAGATTCTGGCCCCACTGCCGTAGCATTCTCAACTCCACTTTCAAGTTTTGCCTTATAGCCAATAGCGAGTGAATATCTACTTTCAGGTTCACCAGCTACACCAATATGAGCATCATGACCAATAGCCAAGCTTGATCGACCGGTTACTTCTGCACTATATCCTAGAGCTGTACCAAACCAGGTGTCATCAGAAATAGTAGAGAATGAGCCTAGTACAGTGCCATGAGCCGCATTATTACCAATTCTTGCTGACGTACCACCAATAACTACGGACTGATCAGATGTATCCCCTATTTCAACCTGATGACCCATAGCAATCGCCCAGTCTACATTGGTACCAATTTTAGAATATGTATACTTCGAATTACTAGAACCAATCAGTATATTATCTGCCGAATCATCCGCAATCGTAGCATTAGCCCCAATAACTACGCTGACACCAGCTGAACTCCATTTATCCCCCATCTTAGCATTTGCACCAATAACTACGCTATATGGCGACTGATTACTTGCCGAATCACCAATTACAACGGAACCATTACTACCTACCAAATTTGACTTACTTGATGCAAGTTCTGGGAATACCCCATTTTTTGCGTTATTGCCAATTACAACAGAATTATCCGATCGTTTACCAAACTCCATGCCACTACCAATAGCAACAGAGTCCTTAATATAATCTGTTACCTTATTTTTATTGCCTATAAAAATGGTGCTATTGATTTCTTCGGTTGATGTATTATTACTACCTAAGATAAGTGAGTTACTTGCACCATAATACTTATCATTGGTATATATTTTATTGGCATTACCTATAACCCACGATGATCTTAAATTTTTTATCTCATTGCTATCACCAATAACATAATCACTACCAGTCCCAGAACCTAATGTGTTATTATCACCAGTAATATCATTGCTACTAGTATTTACTGTATTTCCATCACCTAACACAGTATTTGTTTTCGCACTAGCCCCCATGGTATTGGCTGTATCAATATGAGCCGTAAAATTACCATTTCCATCAACACCTGTTGTCCACTCTCCATTAGTAGCGGCTTCTGCTAAGCTCCCTGCACTAGCAGTCAAAGCTAACACCGCTAGAACAGTCGCCATTTTCCTCGTGGCACGGCGCCCAGAGTGTTTAGTACAGCTATGAACCAGCTCTGATACGACCACAAAACGTTGTTTTACCTTACTCCAAATCACATTATAAATCCCATTCATAATACATGTCTCCTTTCTTCACTTGTGACTGACATGATGTATTAACATTTTGGGTAATTCATATGCATTCTATTTAAAATATTATGAAGTATATATCACTTAAAAGTTGATTAAAGGCCAAGTTTTGCATTTCTTTTTTTCAGTATACCATAGGAAACTTCATAAATCATCAATAAATTTCATAAAATTTTCATGATTAGTAAAGCTATAATTCTTTTCAATAAAACCTATATTTTTAATATTTATTTCTTAAAATAATATATATATCAAAACAAGAAGATCAAGTAAAATCAAGTAAAATAAAGGACTTATTATGTATCAATATTTTTGTTGTACAATTAATGTGTATTTAAAGTATTTATCATATCCTCCTCTAATTAAATTGTAAAATTTGATTTATAAAACTTTCATATTTTGATAGCGTTCATTTAATTTTCATAATTGATATTATATTATAATCAAGAGAAAACTATCAAATTTATCTCTCTTTTTCTGAAAATTAAAATTATATTTTACAAAAATTTTACTTTATTTTAATGACTTCCTTCTATATTTTGATTATTGTATCTCTCTATCTCACTATCAAAATTAACATTAGTCAGGTAATCGATATCATTGAGACCATTAATGTCAAGGATATCATTGAAGGAGTTAATGTCATCGACATTCTTTTTAATACCTCTAAAAATAAGATTGCATAAAATTTAATTTTGTTATACAATAAAGTTACAGTAAGTAAATATACTGAAACAAACTTATTAAATATATAAAAGTACATAAGTAAATTGATTGATATACTAATTACACATTATTTCTAAATTTTTTAATCCATATTATTTATAAGGAGGATTATTATGGCAATGGTAAAAGATTATTTAAAAAATGAATTTAAAGCAAACATTGAACAAGGCAAACTTCAATATGGTGTGGCAGTCGAAATGCCTTCTGCTGATGTGGCCGAAGTATTAGCAACTTCCAACTATGATTGGTTGTTTGTAGATGGTGAACATGGTGCTCATGACATTAATTCCTTAGTTGCTATTTCTAGAGCAGTAGCACCTTATAATGTAACCCCAGTTGTACGTATTCCAGAAGCTGGCACTGGTATCATTAAACAGTTACTAGACTCTGGCATTCAAAATATTATTATTCCTAAAGTTGAAAGCGGCGAAGAAACTGAGCAGATTATGTATTGGGCATCTTATGCGCCACGTGGCAATCGCGGCATGGGTGCCGATGCAGTACGCGCTGCACGCTACGGTCGCATTGATGTAATGGAATATTTTAAACGCATTGCTGATGAAATCTGCATTTTACCTCAAATCGAAAGTAAAAAAGGTATTGAAAACCTCGATGCTATTGCCACTACCCCAGGCATTGGCGGCGTATTCTTAGGACCTATCGATCTCGCTGTAGATATGGGCCATGGCGTGGATATATTCCATCCAGAAGTAGAAGAAGCTATGGAATATGCTATCAAACGTATCCGTGAACATAATGTGCCAGTTGGTACTATTGCAGGTACACCAGAACAAGCTAAACGCTTTGCTGATTATGGTGCAAGCTTCATTGGCATTGGCGCTGATACAGAACTCTTGGCAAAAGTTGTGGATGAAAACTTAGAAGCATTTAAGAGTTATATTGAGAAGTAAAAAATTAGATTTATACAGAAAAACAGCCCCTTATATAAGGGGCTGTTTTTTATATGACTATATACTAGTACTGTAATAAATCATAATCAAACTAAAATAACTGTTGAGATACATCACTTTGATGACATCTCAACAGTTATTTTCTACTATCTTCTATTAAAAGTTAAGCTCATTGATACTTAAAGCTATACTAGAAATTCCTACTAATATAAGCCCTAAAAGTATCAGCAAGTTTTCTATATTCTTTTCTGCTTTATATCGATTCACATATTTGGGAATCATTAAAACTAGTCCTACTCCAAATAGTAAAAAAATGATACCTTTTAACATCATAGTACCTCAAATTTATATTTCCATCATAAATCTTCACATTGCTCAATTTTAAGTAATACTATTTCTAACTATTTATAATTTAAAACACATGAATTTTACATGTTTACTCGCTGTAATAACGCTACCGCCTCACAATGGCTTGTTTGTGGGAACATATCCACAGGCTGCACGTCTTGTACTTCATAGCCAAGTTCTCGTAGGACTACAATATCTCTAGCCATGGATGCAGGGTTACAAGACACGTATACGATTCGCTCCGGTTTCATGGTAGCTGCTGCTTTTAGGACTTCTTCTTTGCAACCAGCACGGATTGGATCAAAGACAATAACATCGGATTTAACGCCTCGTTTTACAAGGGCTGGCATTTCCTTAGCTGCATCAGCAGCAATAAACTCTGCATTAGTAATATTATTTCGCGCTGCATTAGCCTTAGCATCGACGATGGCAGGCTCTACAATTTCAATACCAATCACATGCTTTGCCTTTTGCGCTAAGAACAAGGAAATCGTCCCTGTGCCACAATATGCATCAATGACTGTTTCATAGCCAGTAAGATTAGCATACTCTAGTGCCTTTTTATATAATACATTGGTTTGCTCTGGATTCACTTGGAAAAATGAGTGCGGTGACAAACGAAACTCCAATGTATCAATAGTATCACTAATCGTATTATCGCCCCAAAGTAAGGTACAATCTGCCCCCATAATAACATTGGTTTTCTTCGGATTATGATTCAACACAATGCTTTTCACTTCAGGCATTTCAGCTCGAATCGTGCTAATCCAATGGTCTTTATTCGCTAAGGAAGACTTCGTTGACACGATAATAAGCATCCACCCATTTTTACCAATGCGGCCAATAATATGGCGAATCTCCCCTTCACCGGTTACTTCATTATATGGTTCAAGGCCACTTTCATTGATGAGTCGCTCACAGACTTGAGCCATTTTATTATTCCCTTCATCCTGGATTTTACAATCTACGCAAGGCACAATAGAATGTGACCCCATGGCATAAAAGCCAAGCTCCGCCCTGCCTGCACGACCACCTACAGGAATTTGCATTTTATTGCGATAATGCCACGGCGTAGTAGGTCCTAAAGTAGGTAGAACTACATCGGGATTTGTCTGACCAATGCGCTCCATAATATCACGCACTTTTTGAGTCTTCAAACGCAATTGCTCTTCATAGCTTACATGTTGCAACTGACAGCCACCACAAATGCCATATACAGGGCAATCTGGTGTAATGCGATGCGGCGAGGCTTCTAAAATCTCTACAATCTTGCCCGTAGCATACTTCTTCTTTACTAAATCAATGCGCACTTTTACTACTTCTTCAGGTAACGCAAAAGGAACAAACACAGTAAAGCCTTCATATCGGCCTACGCCTTCACCGCTATTACCTAAACCATTAATGCGCACTTCATAGACTTGACCCTTTTCCACAGGTACAATTGACTTCATTGTTATAACTCCTTTTCATCTCATTGGGCTACTCATGCCTCATTTCAGTCTGTTTATATCCCTCTTATTATACACTATATTCAATGCTTCGCTTAACTGGAATATAAAGTTTTGTCACATACTGTTCCACCTGTTTAGTAGCCACTTGTCCGATAGTATATTCTTCGAAAATATCACCATTTACTTCATAGCCCATAGATTCCAGTTTTTGGATTAAATAAGGATATGAGTCAATCAATGTTTCATAAGATCCCTTCACATATGTTATAGCGTAAAGCCCACCAGGTCGCACGGTAGATGTGACTTCAGTTGTAATCCTATATAGGCGATGGATACGAGTAAAGTCATTGGCTTTAACGTCTGCTTCAGCGAGCACTGAGCCAGTATATACAACACCAGACATTTGAGCATCTTTTACAAATTTCGTGTAGGCTTCGCCCCAATAAGTATTTGAGGTAACAGCCTCGTCTCCTAAAAACTCACTATATACAATAGGCTGATCCTGTAACTCTATAAAATTAAATTCTTCTATTTTCGCATGTAAGCCTTCAAGAGTTTGTTCTTTTACATAATGCAAACTATGTTGTAATTTTTGTAATCGCTTTATTTCTTCCGCCACTTTTACTTCTTGCTCTGCCATTAATTGAAATAGTTGCTCTGGCGTAGGATTTTCTGTATATGAGCTTAGCTCTTTAATAGATACGCCCATTTCACGGAGGGAGTATAAAACCCAGAATACCTCGATTTGACTGGCATCATAATAGCGATAGCCATTTTCACCCACTATAGCAGGCTTAAAAAGATTTATTTTATCATAATAAAGCAAAGTATCTTTATTTATGCCAAATAATTTGGCAAATGCTCCTGTTGTATAGCGAGTACGACCAATTCGTTGCATGCTATCCTCCTTCGTAAATTATATTTAGCCTATTTTTAATTCTAAAACTATTGACCCTAGACTTACTCTATAGTTTATACTACATTTGCCGAAAGCTCAATGACAATAAATTCCACGAAAAGAACTCTAGCTCAAAGCATACCATCTCTAATGACTTACTATCTTTAATAACTTGCTAGCTCTATAACTTACTATCTCTAATGACTTACTATATTAACGAAAAGGAAAATCTCATGCTAACTTACATTCCCATTACTAATAAATCAGAAGATTATTACAAGATAAAAACCTTATATCGCCATAGCTTCCCTACGCTAGAGCAATTACCCTGGCCTTTATTGTCATATCGTGCACTTACTGGTTCTGCTTGGCTCCTCAGTTTTTATGAGGCAAATCAATTTATTGGTTTTGCCTATATAATTCCTCATCGAGATATACTTTGCATTATGTTTATGGCAATTACACCAAATCAACAAGGCTTAGGCTATGGCAGTCAAATCTTACAGCAAATAGAACGGGATTTTAAGAACTATCGACTCTGTCTCTACATGGAAGAGCTAAACCCAAAAGCCCCCAATTATGAAGAACGAATCCAGCGTAGTCAATTTTATTTTCGCAATGGCTATACGCCTATGCACTATACAGTCCATGAATCAGGTGTAGTGTATGACATGCTAGCTGCTAATGGCAAAGTAAGCGAACTAGAGTACACAGAACTAATGAATAATTTTTTAGGCCCATATTTGCGACATATATATCACAACTCCCTGGAGCCAATCTTTACAGCATTAAAGTATATCTCTTAATTATACTACTGTTTCAGTTGAAGTCATGCTGTATAAACTTAATAACACAAAAGAGATGTTATGAAATGACATATATCACTTCACAACATCTCTTTTAATTTTTATAGGCTATAAGTTTAAATGTCTAATCTCAACTCTTATTCGCCTCTATAATGTGCCAATATAATATAGAGGCTTAGCATTACTGTGCGATAGACAGGCCTTACTAGCATTTTTAGTATTAGTAGCCCTTAGTATTATATCAATCTAATTAGCTAGCTTGACCTTCTTGAATCTTAATGAGGCAATCGCCACTTTCGATGCGGCTGCCTTCACGCACGTAGATTTCACCAACTAAACCATCTACTGGAGCGGTAATCGTTGTTTCCATCTTCATAGCTTCTGTTACTACTAATGGTTCACCTTTAGTAACTAATTGACCTTTATTTACAAGAATCTTAACTACAGAACCAGATAATGTAGCACCAACTTCACCAGGTTGTGATTTATCTACTTTATGACGTACAACACCAGTAGTCTTCACATGTTTATCGCGAATCTTAATATCGCGCGGCTGACCATTGAATTCAAAGCTTACAATACGATTACCATCTTCATCGACTTCACTAATGTGAATCAATTTAATGATGAGCATTTTACCTTTTTCAATAGTTACATGAATGGCTGTACCACGTTTCATACCAAAGAAGAAGGTTGGTGTATCAAGTGTTGAAATATCGTCATAATCACTGAGGAATTCTACATGATCGCTGAATACTTTTGGATATAAGCAATAAGCGATTACATCTTCATCAGTAGCTTTAGAGCCCATTTCAACTAAATGTTTACGCACATCTTCAAAATCAACAGGTTCTAAGAATTTACCAGGACGACCAGCCAATGGCTTCTTCCCTTTTAAAATAATCTTTTGTAATTTTTCAGGGAAGCCTTGATATGGTACACCTAGATACCCTTGGAAGAATTCAACTACGGATTGTGGGAAATCTAGAGTTTCCCCTTTAGCATATACATCTTCTTCAGTTAAATCATTTTGTACCATGAATAAAGTCATATCACCAACTACTTTAGAGGATGGCGTTACTTTGATAATATCGCCAAACATCATATTTACTTGATGATACATTTTCTTAATTTCAGCCCAACGTTCGCCAAGGCCTACACTCTTAGCTTGTTGTTGCAAGTTAGAATACTGGCCACCAGGCATTTCATGTTGATACACTTCAGTGCTTGGATATGGATTTGTTTTATCCACACCTTTGTAATACGGACGAATGGACGCAAAATAATCACTCATTCGTTCCATATATTCAGCATCAAGAACTGGTTGACGTTCATGACCGGTTAAACCATAGTACAAGGAATTCATGCTTGGTTGACTAGTACCATTAGCAAACGCGGAATATGCCACATCCACTACATCAACGCCAGCATCAATAGCACGCCCTAAAGAGTATAACGCATTGCCTGCCCCTTCATGAGTATGAAGATGAATTGGCACATTGACAGCATCTTTAAGCGCCGCTACTAAATTATATGCTGCTTGAGGTTTTAAAAGGCCTGCCATATCTTTAATCGCAATGATATTAGCACCAGCTTTTTCCACTTCTTTCGCCATTTTAACATAATAATCTAGATTATATTTTGTACGACTTGCATCTAAAATATCGCCCGTATAGCAAAGTGCCACTTCAGCAATTTTATTTTGATTACGTACTTCATCAATGGCTACATGCATATTATCTAAGCTGTTTAAGCTATCGAATACGCGGAATACGTCGATACCATTTTTAGCTGATAATTCAATGAATTTGCGCACTACATTGTCTGGATAGCTTGTGTATCCTACAGCATTAGCACCGCGAAGCAACATCTGTAATAGTACATTAGGCACTTCTTTGCGGAACATGCGTAAACGTTCCCATGGATCTTCATGTAAGAAGCGATACGCTACGTCAAATGTAGCACCGCCCCAACATTCAAGGGAGAATAAATTAGGTACCCCACGAGCTGCTTCCCCAGCAACGCGCGCCATATCGGCTGTACGAAGACGTGTAGCAAATAAAGATTGATGCGCATCACGCCATGTTGTATCAGTAAAATATACCTTTTGTTCACCCATTAACCATTTACTGAATCCTTCAGGACCTAATTCATCAAGCTTTTGCTTAGTCCCTGCTGGTGGATCCATTGGAAGCATTGGTGGCATTTGAATTGGTTCAAAATTAGGTAACTCTTCATGCCCTAAGTTTTGATAGCCATTTACCGTTACATTCGCAATATAACGCATCATTTTAGTACCACGGTCACGCACTTGTTTGAACACGAATAATTCAGGATGTTCATCAATGAAGTTTACATTACATTTACCGGATACAAAGGTTGGATTTTCCAATACATTGATAAGGAAATGAATATTAGTTTTTACACCGCGAATACGGAACTCACGAAGACAGCGAATCATTTTATTAATACAGTCTTCTGGAGTCAATGCATGTGAAGAGGCTTTAACTAATAAAGAATCATAGTATGGAGTAATAACGGACCCTGTGAAAGCATTGCCGCCGTCAAGACGAATACCAAATCCACCACTAGAGCGATAAGCCATCAATTTACCAGTGTCTGGCATGAAGTTATTGCTTGGGTCTTCTGTAGTAATACGACATTGAATAGCTTGACCAATGCATTTAATATCTTCTTGTTGTGGCATGCCAACAACTTCATCAAATAAGGAATATCCTTCGGCAACGCGAATTTGTGTATGCACAATATCAATGCCTGTTACAAGCTCAGTAATAGTATGTTCTACTTGAATACGAGGGTTTACTTCTATGAAGTAGAAGTTGCCATCAGCTGTTACTAAGAATTCAACGGTACCAGCGCCTACATAATTTACATTTTTCATGAGCTTAACAGCAGCATTACAAATGCGTTCGCGAGTTTCTAGTGGCAACGCCCAAGCTGGAGCAATTTCAACTACTTTTTGATGACGACGTTGTACGGAACAGTCGCGTTCATGTAAATGAACTACATTGCCATGTTCGTCACCAATAATCTGTACTTCAATATGTTTTGGTTCTACGATGAGTTTTTCTACATATACATCATCATCGCCAAACGCCATTTTAGCTTCTGATTTAGCGCGGTCATACGCATCGCGTAATTCATCCATGGACTCAACGGCACGCATACCGCGACCACCACCGCCATTAACGGCTTTAATCATAAGTGGGAAGCCATGTGTTTTAGCAAACTCTTCTAATTCCTCAAAATTATTAAGAGGGCCATCACTACCAGGAATCATTGGAATATCAGCTAACTTAGCTTGAATACGAGCATTTACTTTATCGCCAAACATTTCCAAATGGTCAAGATGTGGACCAATAAAAATAATTCCTTCTTCTTCACAGCGTTTTGCAAATTTAGCGTTCTCTGCTAAAAAGCCATAGCCAGGATGAATGGCATCTACATCATGTTCATGAGCGATGCGAATAATATCTTCAATATCAAGATATGCATCTACTGGCTTTTTACCACGGCCAACTAAATACGCTTCATCCGCTTGGTTACGATGTAATGACAGCGAATCTTCCTTAGAATAAATAGCTACTGTGCGAATACCCATTTCATTACATGCGCGAAATACGCGAATAGCAATTTCTCCACGATTCGCTACCAATACAGACTTAATTTCTTTCATCAGACTTCCTCCCTCAATATTCAATATTGATATACTTAATATTGTAGAAGTATTCAATAATGAATACAACCTATTTTTTCATGTATACACGATACATATATGTAACTTTTGAACATGTATTCCTTTGTTATACTACAGCCTATGTGGCTCCTTCTATATAGTTACCATCTAAAGAAGCCTTCTAATCAAAACTTAACCTTGGTACAACTGGAATAGTCCAAAAAAGTATAATGCCTCTAAGACCATAACAACGCCCATAATACGCTTAAACCAAAGTACGTACAGGCGATAATTAGGTTGTATTACTACGCGCCCTAAGCGCTCCAAACGACCTGTTAACCAGAATACAGGAATTAAATATCCTATAATAAAGGAAATAATCATAATAGAAGCAAGCTTCCACCCTGCTACCGCTAACGTCGCTACAATCCAAATATAAATGGGCAAGCGATCATAGCGCCAACTTAAACCACTTTTGATACCGCGCCAAACAATGGACAGCGTGCGCTGCCACACCTTAGATTTCCGCTCAATACGTCGATCTTCGCGGGCTGAAAATGGCACTGGATGGATAAAAGCGACCCACTCAAAAGACTGTAAGGCCATAGTCAAGAGCAATAAGCTCCAAATCACATAGGACCAACGGCCAATGGTATAGGGACCTAAAATCCAAGATCCTACTATACCAACTACAATAACCGATGCCACCATGCCAATCGCATAGTACATGCGCTTATATACATGACCGACTAAACGGGGCAAAATAGTTGCCACCGTTTCAGGCACTAAAGACGTGCCGATGCCAGTCAAAAACATAAGACCTACTAAAATCATTTGCCCTATAGGTGTACGCAGTATATCCGATAAGTACAAAGTATATTCAATTAACATACACGCTTCCTAACCTAAAAACTCGCGCATGAGATTTTCTAATGCCTCTTGATCAAAGGCACCCATAGTTTCTCGTGCGGAATGCATCGCTAATAAAGGTACACCTACATCCATAGTGCGAATTGGCAAAATAGATGACGAAATGGAGCCCACTGTAGAGCCACCAGGGATATCCGAGCGATTTACATACACTTGATACGGAATATTGGCAGTTTCACAGATAGACGATACCACACCAATGGCCTTAGCATCACCTGCATAGGACTGGCTAGCTGCAATTTTAAGGACTACCCCTTTATTTAAAATAGGGAAATTAGTAATATCATTTTTCTCTGGATAGTTTGGATGATATGCATGCGCCACATCAGAGGAAATCATAAAGCCGCGGGCCATATCGGCATACATGTGTTCCTTCGTATAGCCTTGACTCATATAAATGCGCTCTAGTACTTGAGGCAGAACCATGGAGGCACCACCTTGTTTAGTCCGGCTGCCCACTTCTTCATTGTCAAATAAAGCAATCATGCGCAAGCCATCTACATTCGCTTCCTTAGCCGCTTTAATCCCTTCTAAACAAGCCATGCAAGACGTTAAATTATCTAAACGTGGCGAGCTAATAAACTCATCATTGCGACCTAATGTAGTGCCCCCTTCTACAGGGTATACAGTCAACTCATAGGAAATAATATCCTCTGGATTGCAATGCACTTCTTCGCTTAAAAAGCTAAGCCATTCTTCCTCTAATGGCGCACTTTCATCAGGTAATTGCCCCATCATCATAAAAATAGGTAACATGTGATTTTGTTTATTTAAGGCTACGCCCTCATTGATTTGACGATTCATGTGAATGGCCAAATTAGGAATAGTCAATAAAGGTCTCTGCACATCAATATAATGAACTTTTGGCTCATATAAATCGTCTTGGCGGCATACTACCACGCCCGCTAAAGATAAGGGACGATCAAGCCAAGTATTTAAAATGAGACCGCCATAGGATTCAACATTAAGTCGCCCATAGCCTTTGTTTTCTAATAAAGGATTAGGCTTAATGCGAAGGGCTGGAAAATCTGTATGAGCTGAGCCTACATGAAGAGACTCTCTCATATGCTGACCAATGTGAAAGGCCACTAAGGTAGAGTCATACACTTTCACAAAATAGTCGCCAGGCGTTAAATTCCACTCTTCACCTAAGGTGATTTCTTTAAAACCTGCACGCTGTAAAAAATCCGCCGAGGCCATTACAGTATGGTACGGCGAAGTGCTTCTATCAATATATTCTAATAACTTTGCTATTGTGTTCATAATTCACCTCTTGAACTAGACAATGTACATTTAATTATAACACATTTTAGCGTAAAACTAAAAAGCGAGGACCCAATGGATCCTCGCTCAAAGAGATATCATAAACCTCGTATAACCTAAATTACCAAAGGCCTAATACTTTCCACCATACAGTGCCGAGACCTAACCAAATAATGATGTTAATTACAGATGCAATAAAGCCGAGTCGCCACCAAGTATTTTGGGTCATATACCCTGCATTAAAGCAAATAGGTGATGGACCAGCTGCATAATGTGTTAAACTCATGCATAAGTTAGAGAAGAAAGCGAATGCAAGCATGGCAAGCATTGGAGGTGTCCCCACACCAATAGCCACCGCTACAAAGGCTACATACATAGCTGTAATATGTACGGTTAAGCTTGCAAAAATATAATGAGAGTACATATAGATAAGGATTAAAATAATAAATGCTGCAATCCAGTTAATACCAGATACTTCCGCACCTACGATAGTCGCAAACCATTTAATAAAACCAGTTTTATTAAGTTGGCCTGCTAGGGCAATCATAGTACCCATCCAAACTAATGTATCCCAGCCACCTTTTTCTTCGGTAACATCAGACCAAAGAAGAACTTTAGTAACAAGTAAAATACCAACGCCTAGTAATGCTACTGTCGTAGCGTTAAGACCTGTAAATTGGCCAGTAGCCCAGAGAATTAAAGATAAAATAAATACGCCAAGCATTACTTTTTCAGCAAAACTCATAGCCCCTAAGTTTTTAAGTTCTTCCGCAATATGAGCTTGTACTTCGCGAGTATCTTTTAATTCTGGCGGATAAATCTTGTAAAGCACAAGTGGCATTACAATTAAAGCTACTAAGCCTGGCACAATAGCAGCCATAGCCCAACCGCCCCAAGTAATATTAACACCAAAGGACTCAGCTACTAAGGAAGCAATTAATGTATTGCCCGCCATAGATGTCATAAACATAGCGGAGGTAATTACATTGCCTTGATAAATCGATTGGATAAGAAATGCTCCGATTTTACGAGCTGTATCGCCTGGTTCCGAACCAAAAGCTGATGCTAAGGAACGAGTAATTGGGAAAATAACCCCACCTGCACGAGCTGTATTGGAAGGTGTAGCTGGAGATAAGATAAAATCACTAACTACAAGTGCATAGGACAATTTTAACGAATTGCTACCTACTGCTTTAATCAAAGTGTATGCAATACGACGTCCTAAACCTGTTTTAATGAATCCACGGGAAAATAAGAACGCTGCTACAATCAACCAAATAGATGTATTGGCAAAACCAGCTAAGCCATCACCAATTTTTAATGTATTCGTAACAGCTGCAATGACAATACTTAAAATCGAAATAGCACCAATCGGTAATGGTTGTAATATAAAACCTAAAATAGTGCCTGCAAAAATTGCAAATAAGTGCCACGCTTGAGGTTTTAATCCCTCTGGTACTGGCACAAACCAAATGATTAAACCGACAACTATCGGAATAATCCATGACATATACTTCTTCATATCATGCCCCACCCTTTTTTAAACAACTTTGTCTACTTTTATGATATCCCTTTACTTATAAAAACAAAAAACTGCTTATCTTATAACCTAACAGATAAGCAGTTTTTTGAATTCAACTTAGTTGTATGAATTCCCTAGTACATTCCCCTGTCACGTCCGTGATAGGCTCTCATACTATTGAGGTAGCTCAACTTGTTCTAGGTTCGTCTTTTCAATTTGCTCCAACTTACCTGCGTCGCAAAGTTCTGCTACTTTAGGATCAATTGGGAGACGGCCTAATAGCAATAAACCATATTTCTCTAATACTTCATCAATATGGCTTTCACCAAAGATTTTATAATCTTTACCATTATCTGGACAATGGAAATAGGAGAAGTTTTCTACAGCACCAATGATAGGAATTTGCATGAGTTCAGCCATTTTAACAGCTTTCTCAACAATCATAGAAACCAAATCCTGTGGTGAAGTAACAACTACAATGCCATCAAGTGGAAGTGATTGGAATACAGTGATAGCTACATCGCCTGTTCCTGGAGGCATATCTACAAATAGATAGTCAATATCCTTCCAAATAACATCTGTATAAAATTGTTTTACTACATTGCCTACAACAGGACCACGCCATAAAACAGGGTCAGATTCATTTTCTAGTAAAAGGTTAACAGACATAATGTCAACGCCACCTTCAGAAGTCAATGGATGCATTCCTAGTTCATCAGCAGGAGCCTTCCCTTTAATCCCAAATACTTTAGGAATAGAAGGACCTGTAATATCACCATCTAGAATACCTACTTTAAACCCACGGCGTGCCATAGTAATGGCTAGCAAACTAGTAACGAGGGATTTACCAACCCCACCTTTACCGCTCACTACACCGATAACATGTTTAACACTACTAAATTCACTTAATTGCGCCATTAAATCTTGAGGCGCTTGTTGTGCGCTACCGCAAGAAGATTTGGATGCGCAGCCACCGCAGCCACCTGAACTGCCACAACTCATAATTACACCTACTTTCAAATAGTTTCATCATATAAGAACTATTTAGATATATCAATTATACTGGCATGATTCAAACAAGACTGTTAGCATGCCTAGGGTAAGTGTATCATAATCAACTAGTAAGTTCAACGAAAAGCCCCGGACATGCAAAAACTGCATAGACTCGGGGCTTTTTCTATTCCGTTTAACTATTAGTTAACCTGTTTTAATTAATTTTATTAGTTCAACTTATTATTTAATATACTGTTTAGATAGTTGGCCTACAATTTTCATGCCTGCTTCAATTTGTTCTTTCGAAGGGAATGTAAAGCTTAAGCGAAAATCTTGGCAAGTTGTACGGCCATCAGTCGCAAAGGCTGCACCTTTTACAATGCCTACCTTATGCTCCATACAAAGTTCAAAGAACTCATCACAATTTACAGAATCTGGCATAGTCATCCAAATAAACATGCCACCTGTTGGCTCAATAAACTTCACCGCATCACTACCATGAGCTTTAAAGGTTTGCATCATTAAATCAGCTTTTTCTTTATAAATACGAGACACGCGTTCAATTTGCGCATCATAATCTATATAGTCTAATAAATGAGACACTACACGTTGAGTCACTAAAGGCATTTGACCATCAGAGCTATTTTTAATGCGCTGAATCGCTTCAATTACCTCTTCTGGGCCATATAAGAAACCAACACGCAAACCTGCCGATAAAGTCTTAGAATAGGAGCCTGCGTAAATGACACGATTATCCACATCAAAGGATTTAAATGTTGGTACTATTTCATCGGTGAAACGAATTTCTCCATATGGATCGTCTTCATAAATAAAGAGACCAAACTCTGCAGCTACAGCATAAATTTCTTTACGTCGTGCCAATGGCATAGTAAGGCCAGTTGGATTTTGGAAATTAGGAATTAAATATATATAGCGTCCTTTTCCTTGGCTCTTCTGAATTGCTCTACGAAGTGCCTCTGGGTCCATCCCTTGCTCATCGCCCTCTACAGCTACTGGTACAGCTCCCATATTTTTTACCGCACCTATAGCACTTGTAAAGGTATACGTATCCATATATACTTCATCACCAGGATTACAAAGAGTGCGTGGCACTAAACCTAAGTCTTGACCAGCACCAATGGAAAGCAATAATTGCTGCCCTTCTCGTGGCATTTGACGTACTTTTACTAAGCGCTCAATGGTTTGCTCCCGTAAATGGTCATCCCCCATCATAGGACCATATTGCAAAATCTCAATTGGATTCGTATGCACCACTTCATCAAAGGCTTTTTGAATAGCTTCCACTGGAATAGCCTCCGAGGCTGGATTACCAATGCCAAAGCTAATGAAGCCTGGAATTTTTGCACCTCGTTCAAATACTTCACGGATAAAATTAGGCCCTTTCAACTGTGCCTTTTCTGGTAATGTGTACTGAAATTTCATAACTCTCTTCCTTTCTACTTCGGTACTCAATTTATGCCTATTGTCATAAATAGTACCCCTACCTTTTACTCAATCATTTGTTTTATTTTCTTTTTGTGCTTCACGCTTTTTCATATAGTGCTTATATATATACCAAGCTGCAATATACACAATCGTAGCCACCACTATAATGATAGTCAAGCGGTCTAAATGCTCATGTAACATCACCGCATCATGCCCTACGACTACTTCTAAAGCGGTAGATGGAAACTTACCAATTAAGTTAGCAATAGCATAATCTCTTAAACTAATGCGACTAATGGCACCTAAGGCTGTAATAATACCTGATGGAAAATAGGGAATCGTACGAGCAAATAACATGACAACTAAACCATTTTTGCTACTGAAATCATCCACCTTAAGCAAAAACTTACTCTTTTGAATTAATTTCTCAGCTGTATCGCGTAAGAAGTAACGCATAATTAAGAAGCTAATGATGACCCCCAATGTCTCCGCTAGCCAGGAGATAATAATACCTGGCACAAGGCCAAAAATTAAGCCATTAGCAGTAGAGAAAAATATGGAGGGCAAAAATCCAGCTATATTGATAATGACATCGAGCACGAAGCTGATGACAATAGCCCATGGACCATAGCTTTGTAATACTTCTGCAATATGATGCACATCACCTGTGCCTAGTAAATCTATCATCTGTCCATAAAAACCAGGCACAAAAATCTCAAGACTGCCCAGTAATAGTATGGCTATAATCCCCACAATTATGCGTACTTTAGTTTCAGCTTTCATATCCTCTTCCTTATTAACACCTGTTATAGATAAAAAACCTTCTATAGTACACTATTGTACCATAGAAGGTTTTCTTCTAACAGAGAAATATAAATATACTACAGCTATAAAGCTACTGCTACTATAAATATCCTGCTGTTATCAATATTCTATTCCTATGTATTACATTCCGACTTTAGACATCAACTGCTCAATCAAGGCCCGTTGTTGTTCTAATTCAGTCTGTTGTGCCGCTAAGCGCCCTTCTTGATCTGCTACAGTACTTTCAAGCGCTGTATTCTTAGCTTTTAAAGAAGCTACTTGGTCAGTTAATTCGCGCACTGCATTAGGAGCACTTGGTCGTATACCATCACCTTTTTGCCCAAAGCGAACAGATACTCCCGCATTGACCATTTTTTCATCTCCAAGTGTACCGCCAACACTGAAGAGTAAGTCTTCGTTAGCTTGATAGAAACCGCCTAAAGCAACAGCTTGCTCCCCTTTATAATTGCCTACACCAGCAGCTACAGTAAACTTGTCATTTTCATCAAATTGAAGTGGATGTAAAGCAGCTAATGCAGCAGCCGAAGCGCCCACCTTATCTACACGTCTGTCTAATTTATTTACACGATTATTAACAGAGTTTACATTGTCATTAAGTGTCATGACATTATTTTCTAAATTGTCTACACGATCAGTTACTTCGCCAACTTGAGCATCTACAGTATTTACACCTAATTGATCTTTAAGCTTGCTTACGGATTCATCAGATAATACTAAATTAGATCCATCAACATTAGCCTTATTATCAAGCTCAGGCTTAACAGCCGCTTTGATAGCATCGTCAGATACATTCACAGCATAGGTTTTTGCTTCTCCATCAGTACTATCGTTAACAACTTCAACTGTTGTATTTGTGCCATCTACGAGTTTGACAGACTCTTTAGCTAATTCTTTAATATGGTCATCGGTGGCTTGGCCTGCTACTACGCCTTCTACAGCTTTATCAATGGCATCTTGTAAAGTATTGCCTGTAACAAAGCCAGTGTCACCAGTACCTAAGTCAGTTTTAAGTGCTTCATAATCAAATCCGACTTCATAATTAATGCTATGAGCTGCATCATTAGGTTTTGGTTGTACGGAAATGTATTTACTATCTTTTTCAGCTGTAACAGTCACCGCTTCACGAGCTAAGTCTTTTACTACATTTTTACCCTCAGCTGTAATATTACCTAAATCAGTATTTGCTTTATTTTCTAAATTTTGGTTAATAGTAGAAATATCACCTTGGATAGTATTAATATCGCCTTTTGCTTGAGTTACCTCATCTTTTACTTTAGAAATATCCCCTTGAATTGTAGTGATACTCCCCTTATCACCTGTCATAGCGTCAACTTTAGTGGCAATATCATGTAATTGACTGCCATTCACTGCATCAGTAGAATCTTCCGCAATGCGACCAGGTGCTACATGAGTAATTGTATTACCACCCATATCTAAACCGGTGCTAGTCAATTTTACAGTCTTTGTATTGCCCTCTACAACACTGCTTAATGTAAGACTACCATCTGTTAAAGTTAAGTTTTTATTTAAATCAACAAGGAATTCTTTACCTGTAGAACTATTAGTTTTCGAATCATCTAAAATTAAATTTCCAGAAGTGCCTACAGTAACAGTTTCTACGCGGTCTATCTTAGTTTTTACGCCATCACTAAGGCCTACTTTATAATTTGTTACACCAGTTTCAGATGTTGTATCAGGATCAATAGAAACTAACGCTGTATCAGCACTTGTCACTTTAATAGCTCCTACAGCAGTGTCTTTAGCAAGAGCTATAAGCTTAGCTTCCCCTTCTTGAGTTAAATTACTTAAAGAAGTATCGGCTGCATTAGCAATCTTATTTTTAATGCCATCTGCTAAATCTAATGTATATGTAGTTATAAGAGTATCTGTGTCTGAATTAGTGGTTAATTTTAATGAATCCCCATTAGCTGCTACTACAGCTTTTTCAGCACTAAGTTTATATACTGTACCAACTGCATCTGGTGTATTAGCAGTTACATCTTCTACTGTAACATTTGTATTAGCATCGGCAAAACTTACACGAGCATTTTTAAGCTGTGCTACATTCACTGCATCGGTGTCCGCTGTACCGACAGCTACACCAGTGATTTGACGTGTAATACCTGTTGCAGTATCACCAACGGCAATAGATCCTTCAGTAGACTCCCAAGTGGATACTAAAGCAGCATAGTCTTTAAATTCTTTACTATCATAGTAAGCTTTACGCGCTTTAGTAATATCCGTCTCAGCTTTACTTCTTTCTTTAGTTAAGTCACTAATTTTTTTATTAATTTCTTGTTTCTGCTCATCAGTTTGTGCTGTTTTTATTAGGCTCTCTTTTAAATTTTTTATCTGTGTATTAATCTTTGTAAGATTTTCATGATACGTTGTTTCTTTATTTACATAGTCAGTTTTTAAAGGCTCTACCTTAGCGGCTAAGTCAGCTAATTTAGTTTTATCCGCATCAGATAAGCCTGTAATATCATTATGTGATTCCAATACTGCATTCGTTGCTGGATTGTAGCCTAAAACACCATCTGCTGTATTGGTAACAGAGCGTTCACCTAATGCTACACTGCCCATAAGACTTGCCTTTGAGTTCATCCCCAAGGCAATAGTGCCCATTTCAGTACTGTTTGCTTCTGAACCAATGGCAATACTACCATAACCGTTAGCCTTACTCCGATCACCACCAGCAAAACCATAGTACGCTTGGCTTTTAGCCATATGACCTACGGCTACAGAGCGACGACCAGCCGCTTCCGTAGTATAGCCAAGAGCTACACCATATTCACTATAAGCCTTAGCTGCTGGGCCAATAGCTAGTGTATTACCGGCTCCTGCCACAGATGATGAACCAATGGCAATGCCGGCTAATTGAAATGTTTTCGCCGCTACCCCAATAGCAATAGCGCTACCGCCATAACTATCTGGCATACTTAAATTAGTTGGAATCCCCATAGTTTCAGCACGTTCACCAATGGCAATATCATTTTCTCGCTTAGCCATACTTTGATGGCCCAATGCCACAGTTGATTTACCTTCTGCCTTAGCTTTTCCACCAATAGCAATGGCATCAGTACCAGTAGCACCATCATTATCATAATTTGTGCCTGCCGCTTTTTCAGTCGTATTAATACTTACATAATGAGCCTTCGCATCAGCAACATCATTTTTAGTGGCTAGATTTTTTACAGTGAAGGTTTCACCATCATTGCGAGTAATTGTTAATGTATTATCTTTCAAGGCTGCATCAGTTACATATGTATTTTTAAGGCCATCAATCTTAATGGTATCATTAGTACCGTTATTTTCAGTATTCAAAATAAACGAGCCTGCACCTTTAGCATCATATGTAATACTGCCAGAATTTACTTTAGTATCATTGTCTGCAGCACTTACAGTATATTTAGTATACCCATCCTTAGTATTTGTACTTACAGTCACATTATCGCCTTGAAGCACTTCTACTTTAGCTGCTTTTAATTGCGCCACATTCACTGCATCGGTATCAGCTGTACCAGCTGCTACACCTGTGATTTGACGAGTAATACCTGTTGAGTTATCACCAATGGCAATAGCTCCTTCAGTAGATTCCCAAGTAGATACTAAAGCTGCATAAGCTTTAAAATCAGCACTTTCTATATACGCTTTTTTAGCCGTTCTAAGCTCTTTCTCAAGCTTACCTCGTTCCGAAGTTAATGCTTTGATCTTTTCGCTAATGGCAGTTTTTTCTTCTTCAGTTTTAGGGGACCCTAGCGTAAAGTTTTTAGTCGTCTGCGCTAATTCATTATTTAATGTAGTAATTCGATCATTATAAGCTGTTTCTTTAGCTATATATTCATCTTTTAATTTTTGCACTTTTGGACCTAAATCAGCTAGAGTTGCTCTATCTGCATCAGATAAGCCCATAATTGCCGAATTAGCTGTAAGTTGAGCGTTAGAAAGGGGATTATAACCTAATTGAGTCGACTCTGTACCTGCTACTGATAATTCACCTAGAGCCACCCCTCCCATAGAAGACACTTTAGCACTACGGCCTATAGCAACAGAGGAAATACGATTAGCTTCAGCCTCTCGTCCCATAGAAAGGCTTTCATATCCATTAGCCTTTGCTTCATTGCCTACGGCAGAACTAGCAAAGCCATTACTCTTCGAACGGTATCCTAATGCAGTAGCCCGATCAGATGTTGCTGTTGCACTATAGCCTAATGCA